>Ga0207967_1000021_pt1 | contig 148956 bp, 128 predicted proteins | sample LakWasMet20_HOW5_2_FD_183866 | JGI IMG/M metagenome (GOLD analysis project Ga0207967, IMG submission 183866) | Freshwater sediment methanotrophic microbial communities from Lake Washington under simulated oxygen tension - Sediment Metagenome... | ecosystem: Environmental > Aquatic > Freshwater...
CCTGCATTAAAAGCGTACATTTTTGAGGCAATTGAAGTTGAAAAGGCCGGTGTAAAGGTTCCAATGAAAAAGCATGAAGATTTCATTGTGCCAGAAGAATTGACTGCCAAATTCACAGAACTTCCCGAATTGAAAGATGCATTTTATGCTTTAACACCTGGAAGACAACGCGCTTATATTCTTCACTTCTCAGGATCAAAAAAATCCGAAACTAGAAGTGCACGAATCAATAAGTACATTCCACGCATCATGAATGGAAAAGGAATCACCGATTGTACGTGTGGACTTTCTAAGCGCATGCCAAATTGCGATGGTTCGCACAAGCAATTGGAGAGGTAATATTGTTTTACCTCATATGTTCTTTTTTAATACTTCTCCTTTATGATACTAAATTGATCTAAAATTTAATCTGCTTTAAACTAAACAATTACTTATCTTTGCAGCCAATTGAATAAGTTAATTGACATACTTAACCCAAAGCCAATATTCAAATTTGTTGTTTGCTTCATCCTTGCAAATTCAAATCTGGACAGTGTTTCCTTTGCCCAAACAAATCCTTCATTTTTGGTTCCTTTCAACAATCAAGGAAAATGGACATGGTCGGATACGTTGGGAAATTCTATCAAATCACGCTCCTTCGATTCTACAGGTTTCTTTTTTGAGAAACGCATCAATGGAAAAAATGAGATCATAGCTCATGTGAACTACAAAGGGCGAAACAATTATTATAGTTATAAAAAGAAGTTGATTTTACCGAAAGCACATTCATTAGTGGATGAGTTCATTGTAAAAAATCCTACAACTGAAACCTTGTATTTCTTAAAGAATACGAAAGGTAAAATTGGTATTTTCTCTAGCGCCTCGAAATCGTTTGTTGCAGAATCTATTTATGATAGCATTGCATTTAAAAGTACACAGCAGGATTTAATTTACTTGAAGAAAACAGGAAGCAAAAATCTTTATGCCTTTAATAATCAGAATAAAAAAACGAATCGAAGTGATTATGTTTCAATAGAACTCATTTCTGAATCGCAAGGCGAAGATGATTTCATCAATTTTCGTCAACATGAAATTGCAACCAAAGCCAATGGGACAAAAGTTGAACGCATTAATGACTTGGAATATCCAATCGATCAAGAAACGATTGATGCGTGGAAAAATCACCCAAAAAGAATGACAGGATTTGTTATCGAAGAAATGGATGTTGATTTTGATTCAAAAAATTACGGTTCGAAAGAACTAAAAAATGGCATTATCTTAAGTTTAGATTGTCGCCAAAATGATTACAACTATAAGCAGATTAAAATCGTACACAATGACGGAAAGTTTGGCTGTTTAAATCAAAATGATAGTGTAATACTTCCAGCAATTTATGACCGTTTGGTTATTAAGGAACAATTCAAATACATTGAAACTACCTTGGGAGCGAAACATGGAATTAAGTTACTTTTCACGCACTATCCAACCATTGAAGCCTTATACGACGAAATTCGTTTATATACTCAATTGGAGATAAACGACAAATGGTCGTTCATCGTCTATTACACACGAAAAGGAAATCAATCTGGATTTGTTGGTGAAAATGGTGTTGAGTACTTCCGCTGATAAATTTTAAGTCAAAAAAAATCCCAATCTTTCGATCAGGATTTTTTTTATTCAATTTTCTTATCACAATAACATGTTCACTGGATTCTCCAAGTAACCTTTGAAGGTTTGTAAGAATGCAGATCCAGATGCTCCATCAACAACGCGGTGATCACAAGACAAAGTAACTTTCATTACGTTTCCTGGAACAACTTGTCCGTTTTTAACAACTGGAACTTCTTTGATTCCACCAACAGCTAAAATACAAGCATCTGGCGGGTTAACAATTGCAGTGAATGCTTCGATACCGAACATTCCTAAGTTAGAAATTGTAAATGTATTTCCTTCCCAATCTGCTGGTTGTAATTTTTTATCTTTTGCTTTTTGTGCGAATTCTTTTACTTCAGCACCAATTTGGTTCAAGCCTTTTGTGTCTGCGAAACGTAAAACTGGAACCAACAAACCATCTTCAACTGCAACTGCAACTCCGATGTGTACGTGGTGATTTCTACGAATTACATCTCCTAACCAAGATGAATTAACTGTTGGATGTTGTTTCAACGACATTGCTACCGCTTTCACGACCATATCATTGAATGACACTTTCACTCCTTCAACAGCGTTCATTGACTTACGCGCTTTGATTGCGTTATCCATGTCAATATCCAATGTCAAATAGAAATGTGGTGCAGTAAATTTACTTTCAGCCAAACGACGAGCGATTGTTTTACGCATTTGCGAAACATTCTCATCTGTATATGATTCAACACCTGCTGGAGCTGAAGAGAATGAGCGTTCTGCTGGCGTGTAAGGAACATAATGATCTACATCACGTTTTACAATTCTTCCTGCTTCACCTGTTCCTGCTAATGCATTTAAATCAATTCCTTTTTCCTCAGCCAATTTCTTCGCCAATGGAGAAGCAATAACACGTCCGTTTGCATTTGATGCTGCAACAGGCGCTGGACTTGGTGCCGCTTTTGCTGCTGCTGCAACTGGAGCTGGAGATGGCGCTGCTGCTGCAACTGGTTTCGCTTCTTCAACTGGAGCCGCTGCTGGAGCTGCTGGAGCACCTGCTGTTGCTAATAGTGCGTTAACGTCCTCACCTGCTTCACCGATAATTGCTAAAATAGCATTTACTGGAGCCGCTTTTCCTTTCTCAACACCGATGTGCAATAAAACTCCATCATAAAATGATTCGAATTCCATTGTCGCTTTATCCGTTTCGATTTCAGCCAACACTTCACCTGAAGCAACTTTATCACCAACTTTTTTTGTCCATTCAGCAACAACACCTTCTGTCATCGTGTCGCTCAACTTGGGCATGTATATAATCTCAGCCATTTCTTTTTCGATATTAGATTCGAGACCACTTCTTTGCGAGATTCGAGACTTAATCCCTCATTCTCTCGTGTTTCTCTATTCTATGTTATTCTTATTTTTCTTTAAACTCAAATCCTTAAACCAAAATCTCGATTCTCGATTCTCTCCGCCGCGGCGGATCGGTTCTTCTTAATATTCTTTGATATACGGGTAATCTGTTTGCGTATAAATATCTTCGTACAATTCATGCGCTTCTGGATATGGAGAGTTCTCAGCAAATTCAACTGATTCATCCACTTCTTTTTTCACCCAAACACCAATTTCATCAATTTCTGCTTGAGATAACCATTTATTGCTTTGAATCATTCTCAAACAGTGCTCGATAGGATCTTGTTCCATCCACTCTGCTACCTCTTCTTTTGAACGGTATTTTTGAGGATCTGACATTGAGTGTCCTTTGTAACGATATGTTCTGATATCCAACAATGTTGGTCCATCACCGCGACGAGCACGATCTGCAGCTTCTTCAATTGCTTCGTGAACAGCCTCAGGAGACATTCCGTTTACAATTTTCGAAGGCATCTCATATGAAAGTCCAATTTTTGAAAGATCAGTAACGTTTGTTGTACGCTCAACTGAAGTTCCCATTGCATAATTATTGTTTTCAATAATGAAAATCACTGGTAATTTCCAGTTCATTGCCATGTTGAATGTTTCATGTAACGCTCCTTGACGAACCGCACCATCACCCATTGAAACAAAAGCAACATTGTCTGTTCCATTGTATTTTTCAGCGAAACCAACTCCAGCACCCATTACGATTTGAGCACCAACGATTCCGTGTCCACCCATGAAGTTTTTCTCTTTGTCAAAAAAGTGCATTGAACCACCTTTTCCTTTCGAACAACCAGTAACACGACCGTAAAGTTCAGCCATTAAAATACGTGGATCTGTTCCTAAAGCAATTGGATGTGCGTGGTCACGATATGCTGTCATGTGTTTATCACCTGGGCGACAAGCACTTGCTGTTCCTGCAACGATTGCTTCTTGTCCAATGTATAAGTGACAAAATCCACCAAATTTTTGTTGAATGTATAACTGACCCGTTTTCTCTTCGAATTTACGAATCAACAACATGTCCTTGTACCATTTAATGTACGTGTCCTTTGAAAATTTTGTTTTCCCTGCAGTTGACTCTTTTTTAGAGGTTTTTGAAGGTTTGCTTGCAGTTTTTACCGCCATGTTATTCCCTGTTAAAAATTCAATTCGCAAATATAGAAAATTCTAGTAAAACAACTTTTATTTATTGTGTTCCACTAGAACAAAAATCACTTAAGGTTTAATTCTTAACAAATTCGTTAAATCACTCAATGAAATTGAAAAAGTGATTTGACCTGCAGAATACGGTGCAATCTCATAATTGTTATAGAAAAAGACTAGTTCATTGTTATCAAAATAGAAGTTTTCATTGCACTGAAACTTTCCTTCTTCAAACCAAAAACCTAAGTCCAATAGATTGTCATTGGCCCCAATTTCATTGTCTTTTCTGAATTCGCGTTCGGCAATTACTGCAAAAGCGCTTAAATCAGTAACAAAATCTGCTAAATTCAAGACGGACCCTGTTTTTCGATCAATCATCGTATAACCTGTGAAACCATTTCCATGAGCTCCGCCGGTATACGTCCAATTTCCCATTTCCAAGGTGACAAAATCAGGGTATTCTGTGATTGCTATATTCCCTTGGTAATCCCATAAATTGGCAGTTTCATCCAAGGCATATTCTTCCGCTGCAATAGCTTCAAATAATTTTAATTGTGCCTCGAAAAATTCATTGTTCAAGGTTGCAGTCCGCGATTCATCAATTTCAAATTCAGTTGAAGTACGCGTAAAATCAATAATTTGTTGATTGATTGAATCTTTGTAAACCGCCTTTGGTCCTATCGTCGCATCGTAATACATATACGACAAAGTATGAATGGTTGTATCTGCCGCATAATCTGAAAAATGTTGAATTTCAACTTTTCCCATGACAAGGTCTTTTGTGTGTTCAGTTGCAGGTTTTGCTTCTGGTGTTGTTGAAATTTCAGCTGTCTTCGTTGAATGACAAGATGCGAGTAATAATCCTACAGTTAATATGAAAAAGATGCGCATTAGATTGTTTGTTTTAATTTGGTATATAATTCTTTAGTGTGTGTTTGATTAGGGTCTTTCGCCAAAATTTCTTCGTAGATTTTTAAGGCTTCTTTTTTAGAACCTTGCATTTCCAGTAACATTCCTTTGTTTGATTTTGCACTTAAATCTTCAGGAAAACGATCTACATAAATTGTCATAATTTCCAGACTCTTATCGATTTTTTGTTGCTCGAAAAACTCTTTTGATAATTCCAACAAGTAATCCTTTTTCTCAGGATATTTTTGAATCAATACCTTGGCGATTTTCACCAACTTATCATCTTCGTGCACCAAGCGCAAATAGTAAATTTCACGTTGGATTTCTTCGACTGTTTTATCCTTTTTCAGTTCAACCGTGCGAATCATTTCATACATCAATTGCTCCTTTTCCTTTTCGGAATCTGAGAATTTGATCAATTGTTCCAAAATGAAAAACTTGTTTTGAAATAAACTTGCTTTGTCCAATTTCAAACTATCAAGCGCATAATCTAATTCAACCAATCCCGCCTTGAAATTTGAAATCGTTTCTTCTTTTGTAGCGCCTTTCTTTCCTAATTCAGCATACACAAATCCCATGTTTTCATAGATGTTCGCATACTTCGGATACACATTTTTTGCGGTTTTAAATTCATCAATCGCTTGCAAATAGTATTCTTTTCGATCGATTTCATTGCTTGACTGATTTCCGCGCACCAAATATTCTGTTCCTAAGTTGAAATGCGTTTTTACACTGTTCGGACAAACTTCTACACCCGCTAAATAAATCGACAAATTGTCTTTCCAATCACCATTTCGTACAATTGTTCGACCTAAAAACACCACTGAAACGGCAATGACAGCAATCATTCCACTCGATTTTGGTAATTTCTTGAAGACCTCATCCAACAAGGCAACGACAATTAGGATGATTCCTAACACTGGAATAAATAAGAAACGCTCGCCCAAGGGACAATTGATTAAAAAGAGAAAGTTGGAAGTTAACAAAAAGGTACTAATGAAAATCAAAGCTCCAAATCCAACCATTTTCTTTTTGAAGAATCCAATACTTGCGAAATAGATGAGAACGATAGCTGCTAAAACTCCAATTATACTCGCAATTGAACCAAATCCAACGATAGGCAATGTTGAAACGGAATAATCCCAACTCATCGTCCAAGGAAAAAAGGAAAGCTGCATGTATTTGGAGAAAATCGCGAAATTACTCGCTAATAATTCAGAATTTGAGGAAGCCAATGCCAACGAATTTGCAACTGGATCAATTGGATCTTGAATCAAAACATCCGACAAGACCATCGAACGAATCATGAAATACAAACCAAATGGAACAATGAAAACCACAGTATTCTTAACCAACTTCACGAAATTGGTTTGTTCCATAAAATAATACGTTGCAGGGAATAGTAAAACGCCTAAAACAGCGGTTTCCTTTGAAAGTGTTGCTAAAAAGAATAAGCTCAATGAAAGCAGTAATTGTAAGACTTTCTGCTCACGAATCCATTTAGCAAAGAGATTTAAACTGGCAAACAAGAACAAAGCAGCCAACAATTCATCGCGACTTTTCACATTCGCAACAACCTCTGTATGAATTGGATGCAACACAAACAATAGCATTACTGCGAAAACCAATTTCTTTTTCTCCTCGTTAAACAAGCGCGATAAATACTTAAAAACGACAATCATGCAAAGTCCGTACAACAAGACTTGAACGAAATGTGAAGCCGCTGGTTTTGCATCAAAAAATGATTTCTCTACCGCAAAACTCGCCAAAGTTACAGGACGATACGACTCATCTTCTCGCCCATCGTATCCAAATAAATAACTGTGCTTGAACAATTCTGGAATTCCGCTGATTCCTTCCTGGGTCATTTTATTGGAAGTAACAACAATCAAATCATCAATCGTATAATCATGATTCAAGGTGTTCGCATACGTTATAAAACTCAATGCAAACCAAAACCACCATTTTTCCAATACTTTCATAAATCTCTAGTAGTTAAATTGTTCCGAAGGCAAAAGGTAATAAATCTTTAGCAGATGAGAAGCGAATCGTTCGTCTATTTTGACTCACCAAAATCACTTGAAAGGGTTCTGTTTGGCGCGATTCTGATTCAACCAATACTTGTCGACAGGATCCACAAGGCGATAAAATCTTATCAAAGGGCAACAAATCTCCTTTGGCTACGATGACCAACAACTTAATCGTTTCATTTGGAAAGTTAGCACCTGTGTAAAACAAGGCTACACGTTCAGCACACAAACCAGATGGATAGGCAATGTTCTCTTGATTACTCCCAAGTACCACTTCCCCATTCCCCAATAAAACCGCTGCACCAACTTTAAAATTGCTGTATGGCGCATACGCATCATTGGATATTGAATAGGCTTTTTCGACTAGATTTTGCTCCAATTCAGGTAATTCGCTGTAATCTGCAAAATCTTCATATTCTAGTGCTATTGATTTTTTCATTCTTGTCTGTCTTCAGGAATCAATGGAGTAAAAGACCATTTGCGATTCTTTAATTGTTTTAAATCTAATTGTGATTGTTCTAAATTCTGCTCATCGATTTCACGTAAGAAATCTTCTACATCTTCTTGTTTCAACAAACGTTCGATATGAGTGATGTTCTTTTGAATCAGAAATTCTGCCTTTTTGTAATCACCTTCTCGGTAAAAATCATACGCCAATCGTTGTACCCAAAAGGTTGGAACTTGAGTATTCGAATCAAAAGGATCTTCAAGAGAATAGGTCAATTTCAAGGAACTATCTTTTAAGGAAGCGTTGAAAACCGCAAATAAAACTACCGCAGAAAACAAGTAATAGCGCAATGAAAACGAACCTTTTTGTTTGTTCAAATGATAGAAACTGAAACCTGCTAAGAGTAATCCAAAAAACAACAATGGAATTCCACCAGGCCATGTAAGTAGTTTAAATTGAATAAAAACGGCCAACAGAAACACACTTATCGCGCTGTAAATTCGTGCTGTTTTGTCATCGCGTTTACGAATCGATTGAACAAGAATATCAATCAATGGAAAAAGAATAGAAAACAATAAAATCAATGACCCGCCAGGCCAATGAAGTAATTTGAAAACAATAGCAAAGATTAATAAAATGATATAGGTGATCAACATGATGGTCTTGAATGTTCTAGACAAATATAACCAATAAATGAAATATTGAGGGATTTGAAAAAGGAAGGAATGCTGGAAATTTTCTATTTTTGCACTCGATTATGAATCAATACAAAAAAGTTGCGTTTTACACCTTAGGGTGCAAGTTGAATTTCTCAGAAACATCAACCATTTCTCGCCTATTCGATGATGCTGGATATGCGAAGGTTGATTTTGAGGAAACTCCAGATATTTATGTCATCAATACATGTTCAGTAACTGAAAATGCGGACAAAAAATGCAAGCAACTTGTAAAAAAGGCTTTGAAGATTAATCCAGATGCTTTTGTGGCAATCATAGGATGTTTCGCTCAATTAAAACCGGTTGAAATCGGACAAATTCCCGGTGTAGACATTGTTTTAGGTGCAAATGAGAAATTCAATTTGATTGAGCACATTGAAAAATTAGAAGCGAAGCCAGAAGAAACTGTGATTGAATTTGAATCAATCAAAAACACCAAAGAGTTTGTTCCAGCATTTTCTTACGGCGATAGAACACGTTCGTTCTTAAAGGTTCAAGACGGATGTGATTACTTCTGTACTTTTTGTACAATTCCATTAGCACGCGGTAAAAGTAGAAATGCATCAATTGCAAAAACGATTGAAGAAGCAGAAAAAATTGCCTTGACCGATGTAAAAGAAGTTGTATTAACAGGCGTGAACATTGGCGATTTTGGTCAAGGAGGTGAAGAAAACCTATTTGGTTTGGTGAAAGAATTGGATCAAGTTGAAGGAATCGATCGTTACCGTATTTCTTCGATTGAGCCGAACTTATTGACGAATGAAATTATCCATTTTTCCTTAAGCGAATCAAAACGATTTGTTCCCCATTTTCACGTTCCATTGCAATCAGGAAATAATCGTTTATTGAAAGCGATGCGCAGAAAGTACTTGCGCGAATTGTATGCTGAACGCGTTGCCTATATCAAATCATTGCGCGCAGATGCATGTATTGGCGTTGACGTTATTGTTGGTTTTCCAGGTGAAACAGACGAAGAGTTTATGGACACGATTAACTTTTTGAAAGACATTGATATTTCCTATTTACACGTTTTCACTTATTCGGAGCGTGCAAATACAACTGCGGTGAAACTTGGTGATCCAGTTCCAATGGCTGTTCGACGTGAACGCAGCAAACAATTACACATTCTATCCGACAAGAAAAAACGCGCGTTTTATGAGTTAAACATTGGCTCAACACGTTCTGTTTTGTTCGAACATGAAGAAGACAATGGCGTAATGTATGGTTTTACAGAAAACTATGTGAAAGTAAAAATGCCGTATGACGCAACAATGGTGAACACGTTCCAAACAGTAAAACTTACTGAAATCGATCGTGACGGTATCATGAAATGTGAATTGGCGAATTAAACTTTGTGCGCTAAAGTCATTTCGCGCTTTCCTGGAGGACCTGGAACTGATTCAATCGTAAAACCCAAGGCTTTTAAATCACGTTTAACTTGACCTTTCGCACAGTAAGTCACTAGCGTTCCATTCGGTTTCAAGATGTCATACATTTTCTTTAAAATACTCGTATGCCACATTGCTTCTTGCGCTCGAGGACCGAAAGCATCATAAAAAACAAGATCAACACTTTCTTCTTCCACTTGGTATTCCTCAATTTTCGCATGAATTTTTTCAAACGTAAAATTCGATGTTAATGCATGTGGTTTATTCCACGATAGTTCGTGCATTTGCTGAAAGCCAGCATGGTATTTTTCATCCACCAAGTCTTCGTAACGAATCGCTTGAATCAAATCTTGTTCAACTGGATAAGCTTCAATTCCTTTGTACGAAATCTGTTGATTCTTTTTATCCGATTCAATGTAACTCAACAAAGCATTCAATCCCGTTCCAAAGCCCATTTCAAAGATGTTGATTGTTGAAAGATCCTTTTTCAACTCCAAACCATTCTTGATAAACACATGCAAAGCCTCTTGCAAAGCACCGTGCGATGAATGATAATTTTCATCCATTTCAGGAATGTAAATCGTGTTGGATCCGTCGGCTGTTTGAATGATTTCTCGTTTCATGGTGTGAAGATAGTTGGAAAAAGAATTTGCAAATTCTAAATATTTAAATTTTGCTAAATTCAAATTCACCCAAATCCCCAAATTCCACTATTAACAATTGTTCATAACCTCTTTTTATATCTTTTTAAGAAAGAAATTCATTTGCATTTTCAAGGAGTCGATTCATTGCCTATCTTTGTTAAATGGACAATCAACCCGAAAACAGTAGAAAACCAGCAGTAAGAGCTAAAAACCCGTCAAATCTAGTTTCAGATTTAGGGAAAGTTCCACCACAGGCGATTGACCTAGAACAAGCAGTTTTAGGGGCAATGATGTTGGAAAAAAATGCGGTAACTGATACCATTGATATCTTGAAACCTAGTAGTTTCTATGATCCGAAACACCAATTTATTTATGGTGCTATCCGTGATTTATTCGGTAGTTCGAATCCAATTGACCTTTTAACTGTTACCAATCGCTTAAAGCAAAAAGGCGAATTGGAAGCAGCTGGCGGTGCAGCCTATATTTCTCAACTTACTTCGAGAATTGCTTCAACTGCACATATTGAATTTCATGCTCGTGTGATTGCTGAAAAGTACATTAAACGTGAGTTGATCCGCATGAGTAGCGACGTGATTCGTAACGCATACGATGATACCAACGACGTTTTTGATGTCTTGAATAAAGCAGAAGGTGAATTGTTCCAAATTGCTGAAAACAACATGGGTAAGAACGTCGATCTTATGCAAAATGTTGTTCGTCAAGCAATTGAAGAAATTGAAAAAGCATCGTTAAATTCAGACGGTATCTCTGGTGTACCAACTGGATTCTTCGATTTAGATAAATTAACTTCAGGATGGCAACGTTCTGACATGATCGTAATTGCTGCTCGTCCTGCGATGGGTAAAACGGCTTTCGTACTTTCAATGGCGCGTAACACAGCTGTAGATTACAACATGGGAGTTGCTTTGTTCTCACTTGAGATGTCCTCTGTTCAGTTGGTGAAACGTTTGATTGCCTCCGAAGCACGCTTGAGTGCTGAGAAATTGCGTAAAGGAGATTTACGTGAGCATGAGTTCCAACAATTGCATTCACGTATTACAAAATTAGCAACTGCTCCAATTTATATTGACGATACGCCAGGTATTTCTGTATTCGATTTACGTGCGAAATGTCGTCGATTGAAAATGCAACACAACATCGATATCGTCATCATCGATTATTTGCAATTGATGACAGCCGGTGGATCGAAAGGATCTGGAAATCGTGAGCAAGAAATTTCAACGATCTCACGTTCGATCAAAGAAATTGCAAAGGAATTAAATGTTCCAGTAATTGCACTTTCCCAGTTGAGTCGTTCGGTGGAGCAACGTGGTGGTGATAAACGTCCAGTTCTTTCAGATTTACGTGAGTCAGGAGCGATTGAGCAAGATGCGGATATTGTTTCCTTTATCTATCGTCCGGAATATTACGGATTCTTGCAAGATGAAGATGGTAATTCGAATCAAGGCGTGGGAGAAATCATCGTTGCGAAACACCGTAATGGTGCTTTGGACCGCGTTCGTTTACGTTTCATTGGTGAATATGCGCGATTTGACAATATTGAAGGTTATACAGAAGATGCAAATGTTCCAACGCAGACAAATTTGAATGCAAATACTGATTTCGATATTCCAAATGCGAACAGTTATACCATTCCAAGTAAAATGAATTCGTTTGACGATGATCCTGCCGATTTCGACAAATCATTCCAAGATGAAACACCGTTTTAATGGCCCAACAATTGCTTTCAACAATTAAATTCTAAAAAATGCGCTATCAATTAGTACTTGTTTTTATTGTTGGCTTATTCTTTCAAGGAAGAGCAACTCAACTTCTTGTTCCAATGGATGATTCACAATCGGATCATTTAAAAGCTTATGGAGTTTCCTTTTGGGCCTTGGAAAATACAATTGTGATTGAATGGTTATTGAACTACCGAGGTGGATCGTTCTTGATGCCACATTTGAAAACGATTGAAGAAGAACTTATTCTTCGCAATGTTAAATATGAAGTATTGGCTGAAGGACAAGTAAACCAAATAAAAAATCAAATTTCAAATCCAGAAGTGAACATGGAAATTGTTCAGCTGGAAAAAGCACCTAAAATTGCCGTTTACACGCCAGATGGAAAACAACCGTGGGATGATGCCGTGACCTTGGTTCTTGAATATGCTGAAATTCCCTACGATAAAATCTATGATTCAGCAATTATCATGGGCGTTTTACCAAAATACGATTGGTTGCACTTGCATCACGAAGATTTTACAGGACAATATGGTAAATTCTACGCTGCGTATCGCTCTTATCCTTGGTACCAAGAACAAGTTGCGGATGCAGAAGCGGATGCTAAAATGCTCGGATTTAAAAAAGTTTCTGAACTAAAACTGGCGGTAGCTACGAACATTAAAAACTTTGTAATTGGTGGTGGATTTTTGTTTACGATGTGTAGTGGAACAGATAGTTTCGACATTGGTTTAGCGGCGCACAACACAGATATTTGTGAGCAAATGTATGACGGTGATGCTAGCGATCCGAATTGCCAAGAAAAATTAGATTTTGCGAACACCTTTGCATTCGAAAATTTCAAATTAGAACGCAATCCAATGACCTATGAATATTCCAACATTGATGGAACAGATATTCATCGTCAACAACGCGTAACAGAAGCAACAGATAAATTTTCGTTGTTTGAATTTTCTGCGAAATGGGATGTTGTTCCAACAATGTTGACGCAATGTCATACAGATGTGATTGATGGTTTCATGGGTCAAACAACTGATTTCAGAAAGGATTTAATCAAGCCGAATGTTCTTGTCATGGGAGAAAATAAAGCCCTTCAAACGGCTCGTTATCTTCATGGTGAACTTGGACAAGGAACTTGGACGTTTTATGGTGGCCACGATCCAGAAGATTATGAGCACAAAGTTGGTGATCCTCCAACAGATTTGAATTTACATCCTAATTCACCTGGTTATCGATTGATTTTAAATAACATTCTTTTCCCAGCAGCAAAGAAAAAGAAACGTAAAACATAAAAAAGTAAAGGCATAAAAAAACCCGTTCTAGTTGGAACGGGTTTTTTATTATCAATCAATTAAACTTATTCTTTTATAAACGAAACCGTTTTCAATTTCGATGTTCCTTCTTGAATTCGGATGTGGTAGAAACCTGCATTCCATTGTGCTGAAGGAATTTCAATTAACGCTTCTGAACTTGTCGTTTCAAATAACAATCGTCCTTGTAAATCAATTACTTGAATTGCTAACTCAGCATTTTCTTTTGAAGAAACAAACACATTTCCATTCGTTGGTACTGGATAAACAGCTATATCCATTGATAAACTTGCTTCCTCAACAGCTAAATAACAATTGTTTGCTGCAGCAAAAGTTGAATTGTTTCCAACGGCAAACGTTCCAGCATCCGGACAACGTGCATACACTTGATCCGTAAGCATCGCTGGGAAATCAACTTGATCATACAAGAACATTCCATCACTAAAAATTACAGATTCTCCAGCACTTGTTAATTTGAAGTTTGTATGTAAACCAGATTGTCCACCATCTTCATCTGTCCAAATAATCAAATATCCATTTGGTTCAATGATTGTTCCAGCAGGGATTTGCCATTTCGACATATTAATTGGATCGTCAGACAGCCATAAACCAGCAACAGACAATGCTCCTGAAGTTGTATTGTACAATTCGATCCAATCATCACTTTCACCATAATTATCATCAGCCGTTGTGCTATTTGAAGACATAATTTCGTTCACCACTACTTCTCCGACAGCCGCCAATGGAACAACCGTTAATAATGTGTGGTATTCGTGCTCAGCTCTTTGCGGACTAAATAATCCAGCATTCGCATTTTCAGTGTAAATGTAATACTCCAATTCTGCTGTGTTCATTGTTACTGGTGCACCATAAACGTGATCACCAGCAGCGCCGTCATTGTGCGCTCCATCATCAAACATTTGAACACGTGTAAATTTCAACGGATGTTCCATTCTATATCCTAAATAAACACTTGTTTCATTTGATACCGTTGCTGTAATTGTAATTGTTTCTCCATACGCTGGAGTTGGATTACTTGCCGCATATGATGTGATTGTTGGAGCAACTAAAATGAAATTTGCATTCGAATTGAAGAATGTTACTCGTGCATCCATCAATGCTTGTAGGCCAGGAATCGAACTACCACCAGGTCCACCACCGGTAACAGCAGTTGTTAAACTATTTTGGTATTGTGTATATGTGTAGAATTTATATGGATCCGCTTGAACTGATGCATCAATCGTAGAGCGTAATGTATTTGCTGTTGTTACATAATCACCCGAAGCGAAAATTTCTTGTACAATTGTACGAATGTGCGCCATGTACATTTTTTTGTAGGTCGCATTCCCTAACATTTTCACAATTAAAGGATGAATAGAAGACGAGCTGTTTGACATTGGATCTAGTGTAGATGGATTTGTCAATGTTCCTGTTCCCGTTCCACCTGGGAAACCAGCAAAACTCATGTTCAAATCCCAAACCGTTGTAATAAAACGATCATTTAAATCTTTGTACAAATAATAGTTTTGACGAAAAGCACCTGAATAAGAATCCAAATTCACCAGTACATTATTAAAGGCTAACATCCATAAGGCTCTGTCGACATCCAAATTTGATTCGATTGCTGCAAAATTATTGTTTAAGGTATCGATCATGTGTACCAAATCATACCATCCATAATTCGATTGCAACTCATACCCGTTTGCATAAGAAGCAGTATCAGCGTTGATATATTTTAAATCTGGATTCACAGTTGCACCTGGTCCAGCTCCACCAACAGGATTACATTTAAAAAATGCACCTTCCGTTGAATAATAGTGAGTTCCATTGAAATTGTCATTAATACTCTCTGCACTTGAGTAAAGACCTCTTAGTGTTCCATTAATGTAAACATTCGCAAAATTCGCTTTCGGACAATCCATGTATTGCTCAAGAATGGCATACGACAATACTTCACGAATCATTGAAGGATCTTGATACCCATTTTGTAATTTCAAATCCGTATATCCTTGATAATCTTGATTTCCTTTTACATAATCAAGATTGATGTGCAAAGGGTTTTTATTATTATTCGCATTGTACGAACTATTTCCTTTGTACTTCACTCCTACACTATCAAACGAAACACCGTTGATACGAACAGAATCCGCCACCAAATAATCTTCAGTTGTACTTGCTAAGTTGTCCATTAACGCATCCCAATTGCTTTGTGAGAAAAACACTTCAATCGTTTGCACTGTGGCGCGATCGTAAAGATCTTGAGCTTGTACTTTGCCAAAAATGGTCAAGATTAAGCCGAAAATTAAAAACACTTTTTTCATAAGAAAAATTTAAAGTTAATGGTTGTTAGATGCTGTCAGTTTATCAAACTTGCGCTTAAATTAAAAAATAATTTAATACACAGTTAACATTCTCAAAACAGTCAATTTGGTTCAAAAAAAACGTTCACCATAAATGATGAACGTTTCTGATAATCTATTGGTTGGCGAAAATTAAATATCGATTTTCGCGTATTTTGCATTTTTCTCGATAAACTCACGTCTCGGTGGTACATCATCTCCCATTAACATTGAGAAAATTTGATCACATTCTGCAGCGTTATCAATTGTAACTTGACGAAGTGTACGACTTTCAGGATTCATTGTTGTTTCCCAAAGTTGCTCAGCGTTCATCTCTCCAAGACCTTTATAACGTTGAACGTTCACAGAAGACTCAGAACCATTACCTTTCAATTCATTGATTAAGCGATCGCGCATATCTTCGTTCCATGCATATTCCGATTTTGTACCTTTTTTAACTTGGTATAAAGGTGGAGTTGCAATGTAGATATAACCGTTTTCAATCAATTCCTTCATGTAACGGAAGAAGAATGTTAAGATTAAGGTTTCGATATGCGAACCATCGACATCGGCATCACACATGATGATGATCTTGTGATATCTTAATTTTTCTAAGTTTAAGGCTTTAGAATCATCTTCTGTTCCAATTCGAACACCAAGAGCTGTATAGATATTTTTAATCTCTTCGTTTTCAAAAATCTTGTGTTGCATTGCTTTTTCAACGTTCAAGATTTTACCACGTAAAGGCATAATTGCTTGAAAATGACGATCACGTCCTTGTTTTGCTGTTCCACCCGCCGAATCTCCCTCGACAAAGTAAATCTCACAAGCAGCAGGATCTTTTTCTGAACAATCCGCCAACTTTCCTGGAAGACCAGAACCTGTTAACACATTTTTACGTTGAACCATCTCACGTGCTTTACGAGCAGCATGACGCGCACGAGCAGCTAAGATTACTTTATCAACGATGATTTTTGCTTCAGATGGATGTTCTTCCAAATACGCAGACAACATTTCAGAAACGGCTTGACTAACAGGTGCCGTAACTTCTCTGTTTCCTAATTTTGTTTTTGTTTGTCCTTCGAATTGTGGCTCTTGAACTTTAACCGAAACAACAGCTGTTAATCCCTCACGGAAGTCATCACCATCGATTTCAATTTTCTCTTTCGCCAACATTCCTGAGTCAGTAGCATATTTTTTCAATGTATTCGTCAAACCACGACGGAAACCTGATAAATGCGTACCACCTTCATGCGTATTAATGTTGTTCACATACGCTTGAATGTTTTCAGTATAAGAAGTATTATAAGTCAAAGAAACCTCAACTGGAATTCCTTCACGCTCACCTTCGAAATAGATTACATCCGAAATCAATGACTCACGGTTACGATCCAAATATTGAGCAAATTCTTTCAATCCACCTTCAGAATGATACGTTGTCATTGGAGAAACACCGTTCTCATCTTCAATACGATTATCTGTTAATGTGATTGTAATTCCTTTGTTCAAGAACGCTAATTCGCGCATACGAGCTGCAAGCGTATCGAAGTTGTATTCTGTTGATTCGAAAATTGTACCATCTGGTTTGAATGTTACTTCAGTACCATGTTCGTCTGAAGTACCAATTTCACGTACTGGATACAATGGTTTACCAATGCTATATTCTTGTTCGTAAACTTTACCATCTCTGCGAACAGTAGCTTTCAACGCAATAGACAATGCATTCACACAAGATACACCAACACCGTGCAAACCTCCAGATACTTTGTAGGTATCCTTATCGAATTTACCACCGGCGTGCAATACAGTCATTACAACCTCTAATGCAGAACGTTTTTCTTTTGTGTGCATCGCAGTTGGAATACCACGACCATTATCTCGAACTGTAATGGAATTATCTTCGTTGATCCAAACATTGATCGTATCACAATGTCCAGCTAATGCCTCATCAATAGAGTTATCTACAACCTCATAAACTAAGTGGTGTAATCCTTTGACTCCAACATCACCGATATACATGGCTGGTCTCTTACGAACCGCCTCTAAGCCTTCTAATACTTGGATATTATCCGCTGAATAATCGTCTCTTCTAATTTCTTCACTCATATTCTTTCCTTTTGGAAAATGATTTTTTTCATGAACCAACAAAAATATAGAAACAAGAGTGTTTTAACTACTAAAATCTTAGCAGAATTAACGAACTTATCAACAAAATATTAACGATTAGGTAATGTGAAATCTTACTTTTTACCTGTTATCCAATTGATGATTTCAGAATCGTTTGGAAGTACACGTGGACTGATGACTTTTACTAAAATACCATTCTCATCCAATAAATATTTTTGGAAATTCCATTGTACTTCATTGTCTTCCAATCCATTCTTCGCTTTTTCAGTCAAGAATTTATACACCTCATGCATGTCTTTTCCTTTAACAGAGATTTTACTCATCATTGGAAACGATACACCATAGTTTTTTGTACAGAATTCTACAATTTCTTCATTTGTACCAGGTTCTTGCGACATGAAGTCATTTGCAGGAAAACCTATGATCACAAAATTACTGTCTTTGTAAGCCGAATAAACCTCTTCCAATTGCTCATATTGTGGTGTTAATCCACATTTCGAAGCAGTGTTTACAACCATTATTTTTTTTCCTTTCAATGAAGCAAAATCAAACGAATTTCCTTCGATGTCCTGAACTTTAAATTGATGAATACTTTGTGTCATATTTTCACTTTTAGGGTTCGTAAATTGATCTCCTTCATTTGGTGACTTATCAATCAATCCACATGAAGTAATTGAAACGATTGCAATCAGTATAAAAATGTAATTTTTCATAAATGCTGTTTTATTCAAAACAAAGATAATGAGTGAATGTTCATTTTAACTCAAAAAAAATATCAATGTGCTTTATAATATTTATTTCAAGCAATTTGGAACATTTTTTGTCGTTTTGCGAATAAGTTAACTATGAAAACATTTGTTCTTCTTTGCTTTGTTACCCTAATGAGCTTTCAGTCGTTTCTAAGCCAAGAAAAATTCAATGGAGTTTGGCAAGGTTTGATTATTCGTGACGGTCAAAAACAGGAACAAGCAACACTGTTCTACACAAACTTCAGCTCTTCCAACGGAGTGCTAACAGGAAAAACGCGCGATGAAACCTACAACACTGATTTTTACGCCGTAAAACAAATAAAAGGAACTGTCAAGAACAACGAAGTTACCTTTTCTCAAACCGTAATTGAAAAGAAAAAAAATGCACCGAATACTAATTGGTGTAAATTGGAATCAACGCTCACTTACAATGACAGTACGGGCTATTTAGAAGGGCGATTCAAAAGTACCGATTGCAAAAATTTCAGCGGAAAAATCATTCTATATCGTTCAAAAGCAACTTTTTCTGCCACTGAAAAGCTAATGCTAACACACAACTGGCGCGACAATTTTATTTCTGATTTAAAAAAGGGTTACAACGCACCAGAAATAAGAGAAAAGGAACGAAAAAACTTTGATTTCCAACCGATTTATTTCGATTATGACAAAGCTGAAATTCGCGCGGAGTATTATACTTTTCTTGATAAAATGATACGCGTGGTCGATAGCCACACGGATATTCGAATTAAAGTTACGGGTCACACTGATGCAGACGGAACCGAACTCTACAACGTTGAATTATCGAAAAAACGAGCTGAGGCATTGATCAACTATTTTGTTGCACATGGCCTTAATAAAGATCGCATTGAAATCGATTTCAAGGGAGAAAAATCCCCGATTGATTCAAATGATACTCCAGAAGGAAAACAACACAACAGACGGGTTGATTTTGCCTTTATTTAGTCGCTGCTTTTTTTACCTTAAATTCAATAATAATTCCCAAGGTTGGTTGAACAATTCCCGATGTTTGCGAAATCTCTTTTGTTAAATAGCGTGTTGGATCGTTTGGATCTGTTACTGGTTGACCATTAGCGTCTTTCACAAGTAATAGTATCGGAGCAACTTTCGTTTTATGTCCGTACAAATTTTGAATATCTAAATAGAAATTCATTGAGAATTTTTCGAAGAACAATTTTTTATCTACTCGGAAATTTAATTGATGGTATGCCCCTTCTCGCTGTGAATTCAACTGATTGTAATCCAAAATTCCGCGTCCATTCACATCCCAAACTTGTTTCAAACTTGATGTTGCAAGGTCATACGGAGTATATGGAGAACCGCCTGAAAACAACCAACGCATTCCTACTTCCCAACCTTTATTAAGGCGTTTTCCTCCTGTAAGTGAAACAATGTTTTTGCTATCCCAAGAACTCGGAATGTAAGCATCATTTTTATCCTTAAATTCAGAAGTAACAAAGGTATACGCTACGATTCCATAAAATCCTTTAATCAGTTTTTGTTGGTATAAAAACTCCACACCATAACTTCTTCCTGAACTTGTAGAAGTAACAGCTTCATTCCCAACAACACCAAAGTCAGTTCCCAAGTTTGCTAACGAAATCGAATCAACTACCGAATAAGGATAACGACTGTATTTTTTGAAAAATCCTTCAACTGTGAAACGCGAATTGAAATTGGTCAAATATTCCGTCCCCAAAACAAAATGATCAGCACGAATGTATTTCACATCATTGTTTTTATTGACTAATTCTCCATTTGCGTCACGGTATCCCAAAATCGTGTACGCTGGCAATTGATGAAAACGCGCAACATTCCCGTTTAACGACCATTTCTCCGTCAAACGGAAATTAGCTGAGAACATTGGCGACAATTGATCCAAGGGATTCATTAAACTTTTTGAATAATTTGAGATATCACTTCTCAATCCTAATGACAAATTCAATCGCTCATTCATTAAGCTTCTAGAAACTTGTCCAAACATAGAACCTTTGCTCAAATATAAATTAGACGTATAATCAATTGTTACTGGAACACCCATGATTGCAATTCGATTGAAGGTTTCATTGTTGTAACGCACGTATTCGTAACCAAAACCCGCATTTACACGCCATCCATTTTGCGAATACGTATGTTCAAAACGCAATTTGTTTTCAGCTTCAAAAGAAGAATAATCCAATAATTTATTCGCTTCCGTTTCTACGTTGTCAATGTAACGCACAGCCATATTTTTCAACATATTTCGACTAGCAACAACATTTTGATAAGAATGCTTTGAAAAGTGTGTCCAATTCACACCAACTGTATAATTCCATTGGTTTTGAGAAGGAATATTCCCTAGAATATACTCGTTGTATTCGCGTTGAGTTGAATCAGTTACTTTATCGTTCACTTTTGTATTTAAAGCAAATTGATCTAAGGCACCAAGTCCAATAAAGGTAATTTTGTTTTTTTGATTAATTCGGTAATTCAGTTTAAACTGAGAATCATTATACGTTGGTAAGAAAGGTAATTTCAGTGCAGCAAACAAAAATTGTAAATACGAACGACGCGCTGAGAAAATGAAATCAGCTTTTTTACCTAAAGGCCCATCGAATGTTAACGCCGCATCACTTGAACCAAGGGCGAAATTTGTAATCAAGGCATCCGGATTTCCGTCTTTTTGTTTAAATGAAATCACAGAACTGAGACCATTGGCACGATTAGCAGGAAAGGCTCCTGAATAAAAATCAACTTCACGAATAAAGTTAACATTCAACAAACCAACTGGACCACCTGAACTTCCTTGCGTTGCAAAGTGATTGATATTTGGCACTTCGATTCCATCTAAATAGAATTTGTTTTCGCCTGGAGAACCACCACGAATAATAATATCATTTCTAAAAGTAGCTCGAGAAGCCACTCCTGGCAATGCTTGCAATACTTTACTTACATCTCTTCCTGCACCTGGTTGACGTTCAATTTCAGTCGCATTTAATGTTCTCAGAGAAACTGGAGATTCAGACACCTTAAGAAAAGGTTTTGCTCTAACTGTAACTTCCTTTTGCTCGCGAATAATTGGCTCCAATGCAAAATTCAACTCAACTGTACGCGCATTTGTGATTGTAATATCATTCAGAATTAACTCTTGATAACCAGCAGATGTCGCTTTAAACGAATAAACACCCGGATTTAAATTTTCTATCACAAATGTTCCATCGTCAAGACAAACAGCCCCTTTTTGCTGATCTACAACTAACACTTTGGAAAACGGGAGACTTTCATTATTTGTTGCACTGTACACTCGCCCAGAAACCTTACCAGTTTGAGCAAAAGAAAAAGTTAAGAGACAAATAAAAAAAGATGATAGGAAAACTTTCATGAATTTACAATTTCACGAAAAACAACTGAAATCCAATTTTGTTTTGATTTGAATGAAAATTAATCAACTTTCACCCACTTTTGCGTTCTAAAGAAAGGTCCGATATAACCGCGTACATTCAAATAATTTGCATTGTTCGGCTCTAACCACATTTTCACAGTATAAACTTTTCCGTTTTCAGGATCAACGATTGTTCCACCTTCCCATTCACTTCCATCCCAGGTTAATCCACGAACAATTTGCAGTCCAACAAGTGGTTTATCTTTTCTATCGCCAGTACATTTCGTGCATTTTGGATTATCTTCTCTACCTTCTCTTGGAAATAAATAGGTGATTTTTCCATATAATTTCCCATCAACCTTATACAACTCAACAATTGATTTTTTCTTGTTTGTTGCATCATCAATTGTTACCCATTTACCAACGCACGTTTGTGCCATTGAATTCAATGAAATAAAAGCAAAAAATAGAATTATAAGATTTCTCATTTTGAAAATGTTTTATCCAAAATTAAGTGAATCAATTTTGATTAGCAAACAAAAAGAAAATTCTTCAACATTTGTTTACCGTTTTCTGTTAAGATAGATTCAGGATGAAATTGCACGCCATAAATCGGTAATCCACTGTGCTTTAATGCCATAACTACATCTTCATTTGATTTACCAATTTCTACTAATTGAGAATCTTTTTTCAATTGAACAGCCCAACTGTGATACAAACCAACAGTTTGCGTTTTCTCTAAATCTGCAAATAAAGCACTAGAGGTATCAATCAAAATTTGGTCAGAAACACCGTGTTTTACTTGCTTTAAATTATACAGATGATCACCAAAAAATTCAGCGATTCCCTGCATACCTAAACAAATTCCCATTATTTTTTTTGATGAGGCATATTTCTCAAGTATTGGAACCATTGAAGTCGTTTCGTTTGGCAAACCTGGGCCTGGAGAAAAAACAATACAATCGAAAAGGGCAACTTCTTCCAAAATAACTGCTCGATCTTCAATTACAGTTACATCAACCCCAAAACTTTCCAAATAATGAAAAATATTATAGGTAAACGAATCATAAAAATCAATCAAGAGAACTTTCAATTAATTACGCTTTAATTGTTAAACTTGCACAAAGTTAATGAAAGTGGACAATTCTTAAGAAAAGTCTTCCTCATAATTTTGATTGAAATTTTCAACTGCAATTCGAAGTGAACATGAAAAAAGTTATTTCTATTCCAGGTGCACCAGCTCCAATTGGGCCATACAGTCAAGCAATTTTGAAAAATGACACATTGTATGTTAGTGGTCAAATCCCCTTGAATCCTTTTTCTGGAGATTTGGTAACTGACACTATTCAAAATTCTACACATCAAGTAATGAAAAACATCATTGCTTTATTGAATGAGGCTGGAATGACGATTGACAATGTTGTGAAATGCAGTATTTTCCTGAAAGATTTGAATGACTTCGCGGAAATGAATGCTATTTATGGTAGTTATTTCAATGAAGTCCCACCTGCAAGAGAAACGGTTCAAGTAGTGAAACTTCCCTTAGATGTTCCTATTGAAATTTCATGCATTGCAATTAAATAATTCTTTTTTCGTTCGGTAATTCGTGAGTAAGCCATTTAAACATAAAATCAGTGTCATCATTGTAAATTACAATGTTGAATATTTCTTGGAACAATGTTTAAATTCCGTTAAAAAGGCTCTAACGAATGTAAATGGTGAAGTTTTCGTTGTTGACAACAATTCAATTGATGGTTCAGTTGATATGGTTGCACGAAAATTCCCGGAATACAACCTAATTGCCAACAAAGACAATCGCGGATTTTCAAAAGCGAATAATCAGGCAATGCTTTTGTCTGATTCGGAATACCTTTTATTGCTCAATCCTGATACAGTTGTTGAAGAAGATACTTTTTCAAAAGTCATTGACTTCATGGATGCTCATCCGGATGCTGGTGGTTTAGGTGTTCGCATGTTAGATGGGAAAGGAAAATTTCTTCCAGAATCAAAACGTGGCTTACCTACTCCAAAAGTTGCATTTTATAAAATATTCGGTCTTTCAAAAGTTTTTCCAAGGTCCAAGAAATTTGGACAATATCATGCTGGACATTTGAGTGAATTCGAAACAAATGAAATCGAAATTTTAAGTGGCGCCTTCATGCTAATGCGTGCAGAAGCGCTTGAAAAAGTAGGTTTGTTAGATGAAGCATTTTTCATGTATGGAGAAGATATTGATTTGTCCTATCGCATCATCAAAGGTGGCTACAAAAATTATTATTTCCCTGAAACACGCATTATTCATTACAAAGGAGAAAGCACGAAAAAAAGTTCGGTGAATTATGTCTTTGTGTTTTACCGCGCAATGATCATTTTCGCCGAAAAACATTTTTCACAAAAAAATGCTCGACTGTTTTCATTCCTAATTAATGCAGCCATCTACTTTAGAGCATTTCTAGCATTGTCTTCTCGTTTCATAAAACAAGCTTTTCTGCCTGTTATAGACAGTGCAATTCTAATCACAGGATTGTTTGCATTAACCAATCAGTGGAAAATGAGCTCTATTGAATTCCCTGATTCCGTTGTAAATGTTTCAATTCCAATTTATACAGCCATTTGGTTATTAGGCGTTTTATTCAATGGTGGCTATGATTACCCAATTAAACCATTAAAATATTTCAAAGGCATTATCGTCTCAACACTTGTGATTTTAGTTGCGTATGCCTTACTAGCAAAATCGTGGCAATTTTCGCGTTTATTCATTCTTGTCGGTGCCTGCTGGATGATTGGTTATTTCCTTCTTTCACGCTTGTTTTTGCATTTTGCCATTGGAAGAAAATTCAGCCTTGTACGCAAGAAAAATAAGAAATTTGCAATTGTTGGAGAATCAAAAGAAGTGGAACGTGTTTCAGAAATTTTGAAACAAACGAACCCTAACATTGATTTAATCGAACATGTTTCCGTTGGTGAAGTAAAAGAGCAAGGTGCTGTTGGAACATTGAATCAATTGGATCAGATAACTTACATCCACGACATTAACGAAATCATATTTTGTGCAAAGGACACTTCTGCTCAAACCATTATCCATTGGATGACAGCAATCGATTCCTCCAAAATTGATTTCAAAATTGCACAACCAGATTCATTATCATTGATTGGAAGTAATTCCATTGAAACCGCTGGAGATTTATACGTGTTGAATATCAATTCCATCACAAAAACCGAGAATATTCGTTCAAAACGAACATTTGATTTATTGCTTTCCTTTTTATTTATTATTGCTTCGCCATTCCTTGCTTTCGCCTATAAAAAACCATTGAATTTCTATCGTAATATTTTTAGAATATTTTTCGGTAAACTATCTTTTGTTGGCTATTTGAGTAACGATAGCAATCAGGCCTATCAGTTACCACGAATCAAAAAAGGTGTGTTAAATCCGAATGATGGACTTGTGTTTGATGACAAGACAATTACGGATAAATTGAACCTTATTTACGCCCGTGATTATTCAATTCAGAAGGATTTTGGAATCCTTGTGAAAGCATGGAAAAAACTCGATCGATAATTCCCTCTTCTACCACTTGTAGAAACCGATTTTTAGCTTACTTTTGTACTCGAAAATTTAAGATATCCATTCTAATAATATGGCACAGATTGAAATTAGACTTCCTAAAATGGGAGAAAGCGTTACAGAAGCGACAATTACAAATTGGTTGAAAAACATTGGTGATTCAGTTGAAATTGATGAGCCTTTAGTTGAAGTTGCTACTGATAAAGTTGATAACGAATTGCCATCAGAAGCTGGTGGTGTTTTGGTACAACGTTTCTTTGAAGTTGACCAAGTTGCTCAAGTTGGTGATGTAATCGCTATTATTTCAACGGATGGAAGTGGCGCTGCTCCTGCTCCTGCAGCAGAAAGTGCTCCAACTCCTGCAGCTGCTGCAACTACAATTGCAAACAATGTTCAAGAAGTTGTTGCAAGTGTGAATGGAACATCCGAATTAATTGACAAAAATGGACCATCAGGTAAATTCTATTCTCCTTTAGTTAGAAGCATTGCTGAGAAAGAAGGAATTTCTATGGGTGAACTTGAAAACTTAAATGGCTCAGGTCAAGGTGGACGAGTTACGAAAAAAGATATTTTAGATTACGTTGACAATCGCACTACAGCTCCAGCTGCGGCGGCAGCAACAGCGGCATCAACAACAACAGTTGCGGCAACAACAGCAAGTGGTTCACCAGTAATTACTTCAACAACCGCTTCGCCTTCTGCAATTCCAGCTGAAAACACAGGATTCTTGGCAAACATCAAAGGACCTGTTGTTATTCCAAATCCAGGTGATGAAATCATCGAGATGGATCGTATGCGTAAAATCATCGCTGAGCACATGGTGATGTCTGTTCACGTTGCGCCACACGTAACTTCTTACGTTGAAGCAGATGTAACTGATATCGTAAATTGGAGAAATAAAATTAAAGGAGAATTTGCGAAACGCGAAGGAGAAAACATCACATTTACACCAATCATTATCGAAGCAATTGTGAAAGCAATTAAAGACTTCCCAATGATTAATGTTTCTGTGAGTGGAACAACGATCGTAAAACGTAAAGACATCAATATTGGTATGGCAACAGCTTTACCATCTGGAAACTTAATTGTTCCGGTTATCAAAAACGCTGATCGTATGAACTTAACTGGTTTAACAAAATCAGTAAACGAATTGGCAAACAATGCACGTAACAACAAATTGAAACCAGAAGATATTCAAGGTGGAACATTTACAGTTACGAATGTTGGTTCATTTGGTAATGTTATGGGAACTCCAATCATCAATCAACCGCAAGTGGCGATTTTAGCTTTAGGTGCAATTCGTAAAGTACCTGCTGTTATTGAAACACCGCATGGAGATTTTATTGGAATTCGTCACAAAATGTTCTTATCTCATTCATATGACCACCGTGTTGTTGATGGATCATTAGGAGGACAATTTGTTAAGCGCGTTGCTGATTACTTAGAGCAATTCGACCCAAAAAGAGAACTATAATAGGTAAACGATTTTAATTAACTACTATGAAAAAGACACTTGCACTAATCGGCTTGGTTTTGTTGCCAATACTTGGCTTTTCTCAGCTAAATGAGTTTGAGGTAAGACAAATGACACAAACAGCACCGGAAGAACAACTTGTTGTTGAATCTTCACGTATGTTGCAAGAAAATTATTTCTTTTTCGCAGAAATTGTAGTTGATCGTTTACTTCAGATAAATCCTTCAAGCCCTAACTATAATTATAGAAAGGGCTTTATTGTTTTAGATTCAAGACAAGATTGGGTTACAGCCTTGCCTTATTTACAAAAAGCGCTCGTTGATGTTGACAAAAACTTCGACATGTACTCGGCGAAAGAAACGAGTGCACCAGTTGATGTTTATTATCACATCGCACGTTGTTATCATTTAGATGAGCAAATTGACAAGGCAAAAGAATATTATTCGAAATTTATTGCTTCTTCGAACAGCAAATCAGAACAAATTAAAAATGCCGAACTTAGATTGCTTCAATGTGATATTGCAAAATTCAACTTGGCTAATCAAAAAAAATCAGTCGTAAAAAATATTGGTAATGTTGTAAACGGTGTTTACCCAGATTATTCACCTGTTATTTCACTTGATGGTAGTTCGTTATATTTTACTTCAAGAAGACAATGGGCTGATCAATCAACAGACGATTATAAAGATCCGCAATTGAATCAATACCCTGAAGACATTTATGTAAGTTATGGTGAATTGAATTCAAATTGGACAACTCCAGAACGCTTAAGTTTTTGTGATGGTAAATTAAATGAAGCAACGGTTACAATTAGTGCTGATGAACGCCGCATTTATACTTATGAGGATAGAACAGGATATGGTGATATATATTTTTCAGATTTTCAAAATAATAATTTTAAGGCATTAACATTATTAGATTATAAAAATCTAAACACAAAATACTGGGAAACACATTGTACGGTTACACCAGATGGTCAAAACATGTATTTCGTTTCAGATCGACCTGGAGGATTTGGAGGAAGAGATATTTATCGCTCTGTAAAACTTCCAAACGGACAATGGAGTGAACCAATTAACTTAGGTCCAGTTATTAACACAGCGTATGATGAAGATTCTCCTTTTATAGCTGTTGACAATAAAACACTTTACTTTTCAAGCAATGGACCAAGCAGTATGGGAGGTTTCGATATTTTCGTTTCAATTCGCGACGAAAATAATGTTTGGTCAAACTCTGTGAATTTGGGCTATCCAATTAACTCGACTGGAGACGATATTTATTATACCACTACAGCAGACGGACACTATGGTTACTTGTCGTCATTTAGAAAAAATGGATTTGGCGAAAAAGATATATACCAAATTGAAAATGATTTCTTGTTAGTGAACAATATCGCTGTATTAAAAGGCAAGATTTTAACTTCTGATGGAAGTAAAATACCAGAATCAGTTTACGCAACAATTAAATGTTTGAACTGTGAAGATATACGAGAGTACAAGCTTTCACCGCGATTGAGAGATGGATCATTTGTGTCTTCCTTGACACCTTGTAGATCGTATGAGATTGCTTTTAAATATGATTCATTATCAAAAACAACCTACAAAGAAACATTTGAAACTGCATGTAGTAATGGTTATGAGGAAATTTATAAAGAAGTAATTCTTGATGTTGAGAAACGTAGAATCGTTCCTATTAAGACATATACTTTAGATGGAATTGTTGCTGACAAAAAATCTGGAACGAAAATCAACGGTGCGAAAATCGAGTTTTTAAATCCAGCTACACAAGAAAATTACGAAACAACGTCTTCTCAAATGAATGGTCAGTTTACATCTACAATTTTGAAGGGTAAAAAATTCGGAGATAGTTTATACTACCATGTTCGTGTTTCGAAAGAAGGCTACATGACGCAGACGTTTGATTTCATGACAACACTTGGAGCTGACACTGCGATTCATTTATCTTATTTGCTAGAAAAACCAGAAATTGGAATTGACTTAGCAAAAACATTAGATTTAAAACCAATTTATTTCGATTTGGATAAATCAGCAATTCGTCCAGATGCCAAGATAGAGTTGGATAAAATTGTCAAAATTATGAATGATAATCCAACCCTTGTAATTGAATTAGGATCGCACACCGATTGTAGAGCTTCTATGAAATACAACTTGTCATTATCAGATCGTCGTGCAAAAGCATCTGCTGAATACATAAAAGCAAGAATTACCAATCCAACCAGAATCTACGGTAAAGGTTACGGTGAATCTAAGCTTGTAAATGATTGCGGATGTGAGGGTGAAACAAAATCTTCATGCTCTGAGGAAGAACATCAAGCGAATCGTCGAACAGAATTTCGTATTGTAAAAAATTAAAGTTACATTTGTTCAAACATTTAACAATTCAAAATCAACAAGATACCATTCATTGATATGAGACCAATATTCACCATTCTTTTTGCCCTTTTGGCAACTTTTAGTTCTTTTTCACAATTAACTGATGAACAAGTTAAAAACTTGATTCAAAACTCAAACGAAGAAAAACTCCTTTCTGAAAATTCACGAATGATGGCTGAAGGTAGTTTTTTTCAAGCCGAAATGGTTGCGGATAAATTGTTGACATTTCAACCAGAAAGCCCTAACTACAACTATCGTAAAGGATTTTTAGCACTTGAGATAAGAAAAGATTATAAAACTGCTATTCCATTTTTAACAAAAGCGATTACAGATACTAAACCACATTTCGATGCATTTAACACAAAAGAAAAAAGTGCACCAGCTGATGCTTTCTATCATTTAGGTAATGCTTATCAGTTGAGTGGTGATTTGGATAAAGCAATTGAAAATTACAATTTGTTTTTAACGAATACGAATGGTAAATCAGAAAATGTTACCATGGCAAAACTTAAAATTGGTCAATGTGAAAATGCTAAAAAAGCAATTGCAGCACCTGTCAATGTAGTTTTGAAAAATTTAGGTAAATCGGTCAACACAAACTATCCTGATTATTCTCCAGTTATTTCACTGGATGGTTCTGCATTATATTTTACTTCAAGAAGACCTTGGGAAAATAATGCAACAGAGAACTTTCGCGATCCTGCTATTAATCAATATCCAGAAGACGTATACGTAAGTTATATGGATTATGATGCGACTTGGACTGAAGCGATGAAACTAGATTTTTGTTTGCCAAAAAGAAATGAAGCTACTATCGCTGTAAGTTCTGACGAAAGAAGAGTTTATTTATACGAAGACTCAACTGGTTCTGGTGACATTTACTACTCTGATTTTTATGCAGCAAAATTCAATGATATTAAAGCTTTAAATATTGCAGGGTTGAACTCTGAATTCTGGGAAACGCATTGTATGATGAGTCACGATGGTTCTCGCCTATTCTTCTCATCTGATCGTCCAGGAGGTTTTGGAGGAAGAGATTTGTATGTCATTAAAAAAACTGGTGATACCACTTGGTCAGCTCCAATTAACTTAGGTGATAAAATCAATACTGCATTTGATGAAGACGCACCTTTCGTTTCTGTAGATAACAAAATGTTGTACTTCTCATCAAATGGAGAAAAAAGTATTGGAGGATTTGATATCTTGACAGCTGACTTGTTGGACAATGGAACTTGGTCAGAGTCTCGAAACTTAGGATATCCATTTAACTCAACAAATGACGATATCTATTATACAACTACAATTGATGGATTAAGAGGTTACTTGACGTCATTTAGAGGCGATGGATATGGAGAAAAAGATATCTATGAAATTAACAATGATTTTCTTGGTGTTAAAAGTTTAGCTGTTCTTAAAGGTTTAATAAGAAATTATGACAACTCTCCTCTACCTGAAGATTTCCCTGTGGCCATGACTTTAAAATGTAAAGATTGTACAGATGAAGCTTCAACCAGAACAATCTATCCACGTTTAAAAGATGGTGTGTTTATTACAAATTTACAACCTTGTAAAACCTATGTACTTGCATATGTTAATGCAAATGACAAAGTAAACATGTACGAGGAAGAATTTAAGACAGAGTGTACAGATCAATACCAAGAAATTAACAAAGAAGTGATTCTTAATGCAAAAAAAGAAACAATCACACCAGTTAAAAACTATATTGTTGAAGGAGTTGTTGCCGATAAAAGCACAAAAGCGGTACTTCCAAACTCTAAAGTGGAGGTTATTGATTTAAGAACAAATAAAGTTGTAGAAACTGTTTATGCTGATGCTAATGGTAGCTTTAAATTGAAACCAATAACAAATCGTTTCTTCGGTGAACCAATGGATGTTCAATTAAAAGTTTCAAAAGAAGATTATATAACTCAAACATTCGATATCACTCAAAAACTTGGTTCGGATGAAAAAATAAAAGTTCTAATTGATATGAATAAAGCCGAAATCGGAACTGACTTGGCTAGTTTGTATGGAATTAAAAACATTTATTTCGACTTTGACAAGGCCAACATTCGCAAAGATGCTAAACGTGACTTAGACATTATTGTTAAGGTGATGAATGACAATCCAACAATGGAAATCGAATTAGGTTCTCATACAGATTGTAGAGGTACAGCAATTTACAATGAAGATTTATCAAGCCGTCGTGCAAAAGCTTCTGCTGAATACATCAAGACAAGAATCACTAACCCATCTCGTATTTACGGAAAAGGATATGGTGAAAGCAAATTAGTCAACAAATGTGAATGTGAAGGCGACGTAGAATCTACTTGCTCTCCAGAAGAACACCAATTGAATCGACGAACAGAATTTAGAATCGTTAAAAAATAAATAGAAAGTCCGGATTTAAGTCCGGACTTTTTTTGTCCCACAATACCCACCGATTAACCTGAGTTCGATTGCTTTGAGTTCAGATCTTATCAAATTACTGGCTTCGACTAAAACGACAGAGTAATCATCAGTTATGGTGAACAAATCATCTTCTTAAGATTATTCGATCTCAGGTTATATAAAAACTGCGTATCAGACACATAAAATTTTATAGATTTCTCTGATTAAAATAAATTTTTTGAAACTATTTTTTTTCTTTATCGTTAACTTACAAGAAATTAAATTTTAATTTATTTAAATCGCCCAACTATGAGATTTAAAATGCTACTCGGAATATTAGCTTTTTTGCCAGTTTATAGTTTTGCTCAATTAACCGATGCGCAAGTTTTGGAGATTGTTCAAAATGGTTCAGAACAGCAGTTAGTTACTGAAAATTCTCGCATGACGCAAGAAGGTTATTTGTATCATGCAGAAATGTTAGCGGATAAACTTCTAACGATTAAGCCAGAAAGTTCGAATTACAATTATCGAAAAGGATACTTAATGCTCGAAATTCGCAAGGATTATGTAAATGCAATTCCTTTTTTCGAAAAAGCAGTCAAAGACGTGGATGCTAATTATGACATGTATGGAACTGGGGAGAAAAGTGCTCCAGCCGATGCCTATTTTCATTTGGCAACTTGTTATCACTTAAATGAAAACATTGACGGTGCAAAAGCGAATTATGAAAAATTCATTGCTATTTCTAAACCGAAATCTGAATTGCTTCCAGTAGCTAAATTGCGTTTAATCCAATGTGAGCAAGCTAAACAAATGATGGCTGCACCAGTAAATGTTTACCTTAAGAATATCGGTGGAACAGTAAATGGCGAATTCCCTGATTACGCTCCAGTTGTTTCATTGGACGGTTCATCTCTTTATTTTACTTCAAGAAGACCTTGGGAAAATGGTTCAACTGAATCATTCCGTGATCCTGCTATAAACCAATACCCTGAGGATGTATATGTATCCTATATGGATTATGATTCATCTTGGATGGCACCGATTCGACTTGAATTTTGTGAGCCAGAAAGAAATGAAGCTACTATAGCTGTAAGTACGGATGAAAGAAGAATTTACTTATATGAAGATTCAACTGGATCTGGAGATATTTATTTTACGGATTTTTACGGACATAAATTCAATGATATTAAATTAATTGATGATAAAGACATCAATACAAAATATTGGGAAACACATTGTATGGTTTCTCCTGACCGTTCTCGTATGTTCTTTGTTTCTGATCGTCCAGGTGGATTTGGCGGAAGAGATATTTATATGTCAAAACGAAAAGGTGATAGTACTTGGTCAAACCCTATCAATCTTGGTCCACGCGTAAACACAGCTTATGACGAAGATGCACCATTCGTATCAGTAGATAATAAAAAATTGTACTTCTCTTCAAATGGAGATAAAAGTATCGGTGGTTTTGACATTCTTGTGTGTGATTTGTTAGAAGATGGGAATTGGTCTGAGTCAAGAAATATTGGTTATCCTTTCAATTCTACAAATGATGATATTTTCTATACCACTACAATTGATGGTTTAAGAGGTTATATGACTTCGTTTAGAAAAGACGGTCACGGTGAAAAAGATATTTATGAAATTCACAATGACTTCTTAGGAGTGAACAATATAGCTGTATTCAAGGGTAAAATCAAAACTTCCGATGGTGCAGAATTACCTGAAGACTTTGCAATAAATATAAAATTGACTTGTGATGATTGTGACGAGTATGAGAAAAATAAAACAATCTACCCTCGTTTAAGAGATGGTTTGTTCATGACAGGTTTGAAACCGTGCAAAACGTATAAAATTGCTTATTATAATGCATCAGACAATCTAACAATGTATGAAGAATCATTTACAACAAAATGTGATGAAGCTTATCAAGAAATCTATCGCGAACTAATATTAGACGTTCCTACAAGAACGATAACTGTTCCGAAAGACACTGTTACTGAAATTGACACTGTAGATGTAATTGCATATAAAAATCTTGAGTATATGCATTACTTTGATTACAACAAAAATAAATTATCTACATCAAAAGGTGATTTGAAAGATTTCGTTAAACAAGTTGAAGCACAATTAAAAGAAGGTCGTAAATCAATAACGATTAACGTCTACTCTTCTGCTTCTCACGTTCCTACTAAAACGTATGAAACAAACGAGAAATTGACTAAAATTCGTTCAGAAAACATGAAATACGACTTACAAACTTATTTTGAATCGATTCCAGAATTCAAAGATCGCGTAAACGTTGTAATTGTTTCTGCAATAGTTGATGGACCAGAATATATTAAGGATGGAAGAAACACTAAAAAATATCGTCCATACCAATTCGTAGGTTTGAAAACTGAATAAGAATTATCAACATAAAATGAAAAGTCCGGCATTGTTCGGACTTTTTGTTTTTTACTTGATTATCTTTGGAGAAAACTTCTGTATGAATTTAAGTCTTGAAAGACCGCTTGCCATATTTGACTTGGAAACAACCGGCACAAATATTACAAGTGATCGAATTGTTGAAATTGCTATAATTAAAGTTCAACCAGATGGTACAGAAGAAAACTACTGTAAACGCGTTAATCCAGAAATGCCGATTCCAGCTCTTGTAAGTGAAATTCATGGTATCTACGATAAAGACATTCAGGACGCCCCTACTTTTAAAGAATTAGCAAACGAAATTGTCGCATTCATTGGTGATGCGGATTTGGCTGGATACAATTCAAATAAATTTGACATTCCTGTTTTAGCAGAAGAACTTATGCGTGCTGGATCTGATTTCGATATATCTAAACGTAAATTTGTCGATGTTCAGAATATTTTTCATAAAATGGAGCAACGCACACTTGCTGCAGCTTATCTCTTCTACTGCAATAAATCTATCGAAAACGCACATAATGCACTTTATGACGCAAAAGCTACTTGGGACGTCTTAAAAGCGCAAATTGAGCGATATCCTGACATTAAAAATGATGTGAATTACCTCTCTGAGTTTTCAAAAGCTGGAAATTATAACTTATTAGATTTTGCAGGTCGTTTAGCGATTGATGATAAGGGTGAAGCAATTTACAATTTCGGTAAACACAAAGGAAGAACGATTAAACAAGTGGCTCAAATCGAACCAGGTTATTATGGTTGGATGCTTGATGCTGACTTTCCACTCTATACCAAACAATGTTTACGTAGAGAAATGGAAAAAATCAAAGCGGAACGTGAAAAAGCCAAAGAATCTAAAGAAACAGACATTCAAAGTAAATTAGAAGCGTTAAAGAATAAATTTAAATAAAATGAAAATCATTTGTATTGGTAGAAATTATGCGGATCACGCTAAAGAAATGAAAGCAGAAGTTCCATCTGCACCCGTTTTTTTCATGAAACCCGACACGGCAATTTTACGTGACGGCTATGATTTTTATTTTCCCGATTTCACGAATGATTTACATTATGAATGTGAACTAGTTGTTAGAATTGATAAAGTCGGCAAAAATATTTCTGAAAAATTCGCACGTAATTATTATTCTGATATTACTTTAGGTATTGATTTTACTGCTCGCGATTTACAACAACAATGCAAAGAAAAAGGATTGCCTTGGGAAATCGCTAAATCATTCGAACACAGCGCCCCTATTTCTCAAACATTTGTTTCAGTTGAAAAGTTGGATTTAAACAATTTGACATTTGAACTTAAAAAGAATAGCGAAACTGTTCAAGTTGGACATACATCAGATATGCTGTTTACTGTTGATAAAATCATTGCTTACATTTCACAATTCATGACCTTGAAGAAAGGCGATTTGATTTTCACAGGCACGCCAGCCGGTGTTGGACCCGTTCAAATTGGAGATGTCTTAGAAGGATTTCTTGAAGGAACGAAAATGTATGAGTTCAAAGTGAAATAATCACTTACCTTTTGCTTTTATTACAATCAAGATCGTATAAAGCATTATTTTGATGTCCAAGGCCAATGATCGGTTTTTCATGTACAGCAAATCAAATTTCATGCGTTGTAACATCTGTTCAACATTCTCTGCATAACCATATTTCACTTGTCCCCAAGAGGTAATTCCAGGACGAACCTTTGTTAAATGCAAATATTGTGGTTCAATCTGAACAATTTGATCGATATAAAATTGACGTTCTGGACGTGGTCCAACCAATGACATATCTCCTCGCAAAACATTGAAAAATTGAGGAAATTCATCAAATCGAAGTTTACGCATAAATCGTCCAATTGGTGTGATACGTGGATCGTTTGAAGAAGAAAGTTGCGGACCTAATTTCTCAGCATCAACAAACATCGTTCGAAATTTGATAATTTTAAAAGGAATACCGTTCAAACCAATTCGTTCCTGCATAAAGAATATAGGTCCAGTAGAAGACATTTTTACCCCAATCGCCAAAAAGATGTAGACTGGAATCAATAAAATGATGGCAATAATGGATAGAAAAACATCCATAAAGCGCTTCATTGCTTGCTGCCATAAAGGCATTGATTCAGCATTTACTTCAATCAATAACGCTCCAAAAATATTCGTCATTTTAACTGAACCAGAAAGTATGTCATACATATCTGGAAGAATTTTAATCACTAAATTCCCTCCTTCAATTCTTGAAATAATAGATTTCAATTTATCATGTTCCACACTTTCTAATGCAATGATTACCTCATCTACAGGATTTTCTAAAAGAATTTTTTCAATGTTATCCGCATGACCTAAATAGGGTAATTTCGACTCAAGTTGTCTATCAACCCCATTGATATTGATAAAACCAATAAAATTGTTTGTGCTTTTCGGTAACCCAATAATTTCATTGTAAATCTCAACTGCCTTATCGCTTCCACCAATTAACAAGGTTCTAAATCCTGCCTTTCCTGAATGAATACGCGAAACAAGAATTGTAATAAAAATGAATCGCGGAATAATGGTGACAAAAAAGTGAATTCCGAACAGCAACAGGAACGATTTGTAGTACAATTGATAATTATCAACCTCATCATCCAATAACAGCGTAAAAAACAATGATAGAGAACCAAGAAGCGTTGCAACAAAGGTTAAATTGAATAATTTAAAACGATACAATCTTCGAATTTCATGATACGTTCCTTGGAAATAATAGAACAAAACCCATAAAACAGGAATAATGGCTATACCCCAATAAAAACTTGTTCCAACTTCAAAATCAACATGTTCAATTGACACTTTTCTAAAGTAATAGAAAGCAAACCAAGCAACTAAAGCTGCCAGATAATCGAGTAATAACAATAAGAAAGTAAGAAGTGAAGAACGCATTCTAATAGTGAACGATTTTAATATTGTCCATAATAATGAATCCTTCAGTATCACCCGCATCTAAACCAGCTTGAAGAGATTGTCTAAATTGAGCTCCGGATGGTGAATTTGAAATAATTTCTTTTAAATCAATATAGATTTTTTTCCATTTTACAGTTGATGGGTCTTGAGGATTTAATTGAATATTCACATTATTTACTGTTCCTGCAGTCGAGCTAGTAGCTAAAACTCCTGTAACTACTCCATTTGTGTTGTAATAGTCAATTTCCAAATAAACTTCTTGTCCAACATTAAAATTCATGTAGTTTGTCGTATATCCAATGTAGGTTGAATCGACACTGTTTAAATCAATCTGACCATAAAAATTTCCCCACTGCAAAATAGCAGGATCATTTCCTTTTATCATATTTGCCAACGAGTTTATATCGTCTGTAATTCCAGTTGATGCACTTTCAAAATCATAAATATTGAATTGAGTCGCATTTTTGTAATGTGTAACTGGGTTAATGACAATTTCTCCATTGTTTTCCATCAACACATTAACTTCATAAGGAACTACAAATGGATAAATTTTCTTCGTAGCAGAAATGCCATTGTTTTTTACAGCTGGATACAATTTGATATTCGCATTTCCTGTTTTAACCAATGGAATTCTAAATGGCACTTCAAATACACCTATTATTTTATCATCCACATAAACCCATGCTTCTGTAAAATTATGCGTCAATTCACCTTCTGCCAATTGAAGGTCACTATTTGCTTCTAAGGTCCATTCGTTTACTTCCAACCAAAAAGGATCAGGATTATTTTTTATACATGAAGAAAGTATAAAAGTGAATGACAAAAAGAATAATAATCGTTTCATAAGTGTAGTTCTGTTAACCTAACGGAGGTAATCTCTAAATATTGTCTGAAATTACTGCTGTTGAGATATTTAATTTGTCAAGAATTTTTTGAGCCACATCCAAGGCTCTATACCCATCATCCAATGAAACTAATGGAGTTGTATCATTGTTAATTGATTCTGCAAATGTTCTCAATTCTTCTTTAATTGCATTTGTTTCCTCAATATCAGGCTTATCGAAATAGATTTTCTTCGATGGTTTTCCTTCTCCCAATTCAAAAATGATGTCAAATGGACTTGGTTCACCTTGCACATCTTCCATTCTTACAACTTCCAATTCTTTTGTCAAAAAGTCAACACTGATATAAGCATCTTTTTGGAAGAAACGCGATTTACGCATGTTTTTCATTGAAATTCGAGATGCAGTAAGGTTAGCCACACAACCATTGTCAAATTCGATACGTGCATTCGTAATATCTGGCGTGTCACTAACAACAGAAACACCTGAAGCAGAAATACGTTTGATTCCAGACTTCACAACACTCAATATGATATCTAAATCGTGAATCATCAAATCCAATACAACTGGAACATCTGTACCGCGTGGATTAAACTGCGCCAAACGATGTGTTTCAATAAACATTGGTTTATTAAAGTATGGAATTGCCGACTGAAATGCTGGATTGAAACGCTCTACGTGTCCAACTTGCACTTTCACGTCTGCTTCACGCGCTAATTCCATCAATGAACGTGCTTCATCAACTGTTTGTGTTACTGGTTTTTCAATAAATACATGTTTACTGTTACGCAATGCTAGTGAAGCACAATCATAATGCGCTAAAGTAGGAGTTACGATATCAACACAGTCTACAACATTCAACAAATCTTGAATGGTATCATAGCGCTGAACTCCAAATTTCTCAATAGCGTCCGCAGCATTGTCATCACTTGGGTCATAAAAACCAACAAACTCAAATTCGTCTTTTAATTCAAGCAATAAGCGAATGTGAATTTTTCCTAAATGACCAGCTCCTAAAACTCCTATTTTTAACATGTAACAGTATTTTTCACAAAGTTAATCCTACCCTTGCTTCGAACTTCAAAAACCGAATAGAATTATTAACAATGTATTCTTATTTATACAACGTTAGTTCAGGCGATTTAGTTGGTTGAGATCGATTCCTCCGTAATAAGCAGTGTCCTTGTTAGTTAGCAGTTTTGTTAGGGTTGTAATTTGGCCAGTATGATAAGAAAAATGTTCTATAACATGTACTAAAACACTAAATCCTGTGACTTCAAATCCTTGTATGATCATTTTTTCTGTTAATTTACTTTCAGGCATTTCTTCCAAGGTCTGACGTAAATTCATTCTCAAATTTTCCAAAAGAAAAACCAATTCAGCTTTTTTGATTTTATCTTGAATTACAAATTCAGCATCACGGTTGCGATTATCCGGTCGTTCACCGATTCCAGAAAGAATCCATTGGCGCGCATTTCCGCATAAATGAAGAATTAAATTGCCAATTGGAGGAGTCGTAGTATTGGGTGACTTCCATAAATCGCTTTCTTCTATCAAAGACAAGCATTTATAAATTCGTTCGAATGATTCTGTAAACACTCTCGTTTCAAACTCTTTAACAACAATAGACTTGAACTCCATTTTGATACAATGAGGGATTTATTCATAAAATTAAAAAAAAATGCAATTATTATTTGATAAAATAAGAAAATAGCTATATTTGCACCCATCAAAATGGTGGTTGTAGCTCAGTTGGTTAGAGCATCGGTTTGTGGTACCGAGGGTCGTGGGTTCGAGCCCCATCTTCCACCCATTTTTAAAAGGAATCCGAATGGGTTCCTTTTTTTATTTAGTGAAACTTGTACGTTATGAAGAATCAAGAAGCGATTGAAAAACGAAGAACATTTGGGATTATCGCCCATCCAGATGCTGGTAAAACAACATTGACGGAGAAATTACTTCTTTTCGGTGGTGCCATTCAAACTGCTGGAGCTGTTAAAAACAATAAAATTAAAAAAACAGCAACTTCCGATTTCATGGAAATTGAGAAACAACGTGGAATCTCCGTTGCAACTTCCGTAATGGCATTCGAATACGGTGGCAAACAAGTAAACATTCTTGATACTCCTGGTCACAAAGATTTCGCGGAAGATACATATAGAACTTTAACTGCTGTCGATAGTGTAATTCTTGTAATTGACTGTGCGAATGGTGTTGAAACTCAAACCGAAAAATTGATGGAAGTATGTCGTATGCGCAAAACGCCTGTGATTATTTTCGTTAATAAAATGGACCGTGAAGGAAAAGATGCTTTCACACTTCTTGATGAATTAGAGGACAAATTGGATATTAAAGTTCGTCCCTTGACATGGCCAATCGGAATGGGAGATCGTTTCAAAGGCGTTTACAACATATACAAAAAAGGCTTAAACCTATTTCAAGCGAATAAAACGAAAAAAGCAGAAGAGATTGTTGCAATTAAAGATTTATCTGATCCACAGTTAGATGAATTGGTCACTCCTACATTCGCGAATGAATTGCGTGAGGAATTAGACATTATTGATGGTGTTTACGATACATTCGATCGTGAAAAATATCTTTCTGGTGAAATCGCACCGGTATTCTTCGGTTCTGCCGTAAATAACTTTGGTGTACAAGAATTGCTTGATACATTCATTGAGATTTCTCCTTCACCAATTGGTCGTGAAACAGATTTACGTTTTGTTTCTCCTAGTGATGACAAATTTTCAGGTTTTGTATTTAAAATTCACGCCAATCTCGACCCAAAACACCGCGATAGAATTGCCTTTTTACGTATCGTTTCAGGAAAATTTGAACGTAATAAATTCTATTCGCATGTTCGTTTAGCGAAAAACTTCAAATTCCCGAATCCAACGTCGTTCATGGCGCAAGACAAAAGTGTGATTGATGAAGCATTTCCTGGAGACGTTATTGGTTTATACGATACAGGTAACTTCAAAATTGGCGATACGTTAACGGAAGGTGAAAAAATGATGTTCAAAGGAATTCCATCGTTCTCTCCAGAGATTTTCATGGAATTGGAGAACTTGGATCCATTGAAATCGAAACAATTGGATAAAGGTATTCACCAATTAACAGACGAAGGAGTTGCACAAATGTTCGTTATGCAACCAGGTAATCGTAAAATTGTTGGAACAGTTGGTATGCTACAATTCGAAGTAATTCAGCACCGTTTAATCAATGAATATGGTGCAAACTGTCGTTTCGTTCCTAAAAATTACTACAAAGCGTGCTGGATCACAACGGATAACGAAGAACAATTAGAATCGTTCAAACGTGCAAAAGGAAATTATTTAGCGAAAGACAAAGACGACAATTTAGTTTTCTTGGCTGAGACTCAGTTCTTATTGACAATGGCAGAACAAGATTATCCAGATTTGACATTCCACAAGACGTCAGAGTTTAAGTTGGAGGTGAAGTAGAGAATTGAGAGACGAGAGACGAGAGACGAGAATCGAGACGAACAAAGAGCTTGGAGCATGGAACAAAGATTAAGTTGTAAAGTTACAAGTTCAGTCTTTTGTCCAAAAGTCTTAATATCCTAAAGTCTTAATGTCCTAAAGTCCTTCTTCCCAAACTGGTAAATCCTGCAAGTAATTCAAGGCATTTTTTTCACGATCAATGGAACATACAACATGGTCGATTCCGTTTGTCATCATTAGTAAATCGACATTGAGCTTGAAATTGTATTGCGCGATTTGATTGAACACCTTTTCCGTAATTGCAATTTCAGGAGCCTTGCATTCTATAATTAAACGTGGTTTTGCATCTTTTCCAAAAACAACAATATCACATCGACGCGATAATTTATTCACTTCAATTGCCATTTCAGCAGCAATCAAGGCTATTGGAACTCGTTTTTCAGAAATTAAATAATGAATGATGTGCTGTCTCACCCACTCCTCCGGTGTCAGCAACAATTGTTTTTTACGCACAATGCACCAAACAAAAACTTGCTCGCTTTTACGAACCAATTTCAAATCGGCAAGCGGTAAATTTAAAGCTTGAAACATCTATTTTAACCGTGAAATTACATTGCTAACAAAAGCAACTCGATGTCTTTGTATTTCAAATCAAATACTTTCCCTAGAACTTCTGAAGTCAACGTTCCTTTGTAAATGTAAACACCACTGCGGAAACCGTGATCATTTTTAATCAAATCACGACAACCACCTTGATCTCCCATGTCCAATAAAATAGGAGAAAAAATGTTCGAAAGTGCGAATGAAGCTGTTCTAGAAACACGAGAAGCAATGTTCGGAACGCAATAATGAATTACGCCATGTTTCACAAACGTTGGAGCAATGTGATTCGTTACTTTTGATGTTTCAAAACAGCCGCCTTGGTCAATGCTCACATCCACCACGACCGTTCCGCTTTTCATGCTTTCAATCATTTCCTCTGTAACAACGCAAGGTGTTCGTCCCAATGGTGCACGAATAGCCCCAATTACGACATCAGCACGTTTCAAGGCTTTTGCTAATACTTTGGGATTTAAAACAGATGTATAAATGCGTGTGCCAATATTGTTTTGAAGTCGACGTAAACGCGACAACGAATTATCAAATACTTTTACTGAAGCACCAAGTCCAATCGCAGAACGAATCGCAAATTCACCAACAGTTCCCGCTCCTATTACAACGACTTCTGTTGGCGTTACACCAGCGATTCCACCCAACATGATTCCTTTCCCTTCATTAAAGGTTGAAAGCAACTCTGCAGCGACTAATATTGATGTTGTACCTGCAATTTCTCCCATTGTACGAACAACTGGAAAAACGCCTTCTTCATCGCGAATGTAATCCCAAGCGATTGCTGTGACTTTCTTTTGCATTAATTTTTGCAAAATCACTTTTGGTTGAATCGATAATTGAAGTGCTGAAATCAAGGTTTGATTCCCTGGCATTAACTCAACTTCTTCTTCAGAAGGTGGCGCTACCTTAAAGATAATATCACATTGAAAAATCTCTTTTGTATCATAGCAAATTTCTGCTCCTGCTTCACTGTATTCATTATCTGTGAAGTTTGAACCTTCTCCACTTTTTGATTCAATTTTTACACGATGTCCGTTTGCGACTAACAATGAAACTGCTTCCGGAACCAAGGCTACACGTCGCTCTTGAAAGGATGTTTCCTTTGGAATACCAATATACAAACTGCCTTTTTTGCGGGCAATTTCCAACATTTCTTCTTTTGGAAGCAAACTTCCTTGTTGGATTAATTTCTTCAGTATTTCTGGATCTGTAATCATTGCTCAACCGTTATCGTTCGTGTATTGTCGTCTTGATTACGAATATACACCCAAATCGTGTTATCTGGTAATAAATTGGCAATTTTTTCTGGCCATTCAATAAAACAAACGCCTCCACCATACAACATTTCTTCAATTCCAATGTCATACGCTTCCTCCTCGTTTTTCAATCGATAGACGTCAAAATGATAGATTTTACCGAACATTGCACTATCGTAAACATTTACTAATGAATACGTTGGTGAACCTTCCAACTCATGAATGCCCATCGCATTTAACAAGCCTGATATGAATGTCGTTTTTCCCGCACCCATTTCGCCATCAAAAGCAAAAACGGTATTGTGTCCATATTCGTCCAAAAACTGTTTTGCAACGTGCGGAATTTCTTCAAGACTTGTAAGGTGAAATGTCATGTTCAATTTTTCTTTCAACCCACAAATTTAAGGCTTTTGTAAACTTTTACAATTTTCTCAATACAGAATAAATGGATTTTAATCCTTCACTCGGTTGACCAAATTCAAACGTTACACGGTAAACTTTGTCAGATGTAGCAATTTCTATCCATTCAGAACCGCCATCTGCGCAATCTGGACAACCAATCGTTTCTTGCTCAGCATAGAATTTCTCTAAATCTATTTTTGAAATAATGTCTTCCCATTCATTCGGAGAAATACTGATCGAATCCATTTTTTCTGGGAAATCTTTCGGATTTGTTCTTCCAAATGCCTTTTCATAATGAATAAAATCCTCAGAAGTGTAGGTGTTTTCTTTAAAACAATAACCATTGCACATGCCAAAACTTGAACCATGTTTTACACTGAGAATTTCACGTTTCTTATTCGAAACAGCGCAACTAATCAAGCTAAAAATAGCAATCGCAAAAACTAGAAATACTTTCCAATGCTTCATCTTACTTCTTTGTATTAAGCACAACAAATGGAATCAGTACTTCTTCCAAAGAAATTCCACCATGTTGAAAAGTGTTTCCATAATAGTTCACGAAATGATTATAGTTGTTCGGATAAACGAAATAATCGTATTCCTTCGCAAAAACGAATTCCGAAGACATTTTACCTTTAGGCAAGAAAGCATCTTGTGGATTAGCAACTCTGAAAACATCTTTTTCATTGTACGACAATCCACGACCAACTTTGTAGCGAAGATTTGAATTTGTATTTCGCTCTCCTACAATTTTCACTGGATTCGAAACGCGAATGGTTCCATGATCGGTTGTAATAATTAATTTTGCACCGCTATCTGCAATTTTCTTCACAATATCGTGCAACGGTGAATGATCGAACCAAGAAACAGTCAACGAGCGATAAGCAGCTTCATCATCAGCTAATTCGCGAATTACTTCCATTTCTGTGCGTGCATGTGAAAGCATATCCACAAAATTGTAGACAATGTAATTCACATCATTTTCTTTCAATTGATTGAAATTATCCGACAACTTTTTACCAGCGTCGTAATTCGTAATCTTGTTGTACGACCACTTTACATTTTTCCCCAAACGTTTCAAATTCGCATCCAAGAAATCTTTTTCATGCATGTTTTTTCCGCCTTCATCGTCTTCATTCTTCCAAAGCGTAGGGAACTTTTTCTCAATTTCACTTGGCATCAAACCAGCAAAAAAGGCGTTTCGGGCGTAATGTGTTGCTGTTGGCAAAATCGAAAAGACAATATCTTCGCTTTCGATTGAAAAGTACTTCGTGAAAATTGGTTGCAATACCTTCCATTGATCAAAACGCAAATTATCAATGACCAAAACAAAGGTTTTCTCCTTTCCAATAAATGGCGCTATGCGGTCTTTCATCAAGGTATGAATCATTTGCGGACTCTCTTCCACTCCATTCAACCAATCTTCGTAATTGTTCTCAATGAATCGAGCAAACAAGTTATTCGCTTCTTTCTTCTGCATATCAAGAATTTCACGCATTCCTGAATCTTCAATTTTTTCCAATTCAAGTTCCCAGAAAACCAGTTTATTATATAAATCACACCATTCAGCAGCATCCAAACGTCCGTTCAACAACATTCCCAATTGACGGAACTCTTGCTGATAATTCGAATTCGTTTTTTGTGAAACCAATTTACTTTGATCCAAGTTTTTCTTGATACTCAACAAAATTTGATTCGGATTCACAGGTTTAATCAAGTAATCAGCGATTTTACTGCCAATTGCTTCTTCCATGATATGTTCTTCCTCGCTCTTGGTAATCATTACCACTGGAACGTACGGTTTCGTTTCTTTGATTCGAGAAAGCGCTTCTAATCCTGAAATTCCAGGCATATTTTCATCCAAAAAGATGATATCGTAGGCATTTTCATTGCTTTTTTCAACCGCTTCTGATCCATTATTCACTGAATCGACTACATAACCTTTTGATTCTAAGAATAGAATATGTGGTTTTAATAATTCGATTTCATCATCTGCCCAAAGTATTTTGCCTTGCATGTGCGCTTTATTTTTAATTTTGAATTTGTTTTTAAAATTATTCAATTGCGACCAAATCTCAACAGAAATAATAAAAAGAAAATTTTTAACGACCCAGTGTATGGTTTTATTTCAATACCTGACGAGTTTATTTTCGATTTGATAGAGCATCCATACATGCAACGACTAAGAAGAATTATGCAATTGGGCATGAGTCACTTGGTTTATCCGGGTGCTTTGCATACGCGTTTCCATCATGTTTTAGGTGCAATGCATCTAATGACATTGGCGATTACAACCATTCGTCGCAAGGGACATGAAATTACTCCTGAAGAAGAACGAGCTGTTCTAATTGCTATTTTATTGCATGATATTGGTCACGGGCCTTTTAGTCATGCGTTGGAATACGACATCGTTTGTGGTGTGAGTCATGAAGAAATATCAGGATTTTTCATTGAACGTTTGAGTGCTGAATTTGGCGAAGATTTGGATCACGCTTTATTGATTTTCAAAAACAAACATTCAAAACCATTTTTACATCAGTTGGTTTCTAGTCAGTTAGACATGGATCGCTTGGATTATTTGAACCGCGACAGTTTTTATACGGGCGTTAGTGAAGGAATCATTGGAAGTGATCGTTTGATCGAAATGTTGAATGTTCACAATGGAAATTTGGTTCTTGAGGAAAAAGGAATCTATTCAATTGAGAAATTTATTGTTGCACGTCGTTTAATGTATTGGCAAGTTTATTTGCACAAAACAGTTGTTTCAGCTGAATTTATGCTGATTCATGCCTTGCGTCGTGCGAAACAATTGGTGAAAGAAGGAAACGAATTATTCGCGAGTCCAACCTTGATGTATTTCTTGAAAAATGACGTGCGTACGGAGAATTTCAAAAACGACCCAAGTGTTTTAGATAAATTTGCAGCTTTGGACGATTACGACATTTTGGGAGCTATCAAAGTTTGGCAAGAACATCCAGATAGAGTTCTTTCAATGCTTTCTACTCGCTTGGTGAACCGTGATTTATTCAAGATTGAAATTTCTAAAGATCCGTTTAGTCCAGATCGTATTCGTTTAGAAAAAGAAATGGTGCGCAATCAACTTGATTTAAATGATGAAGAAATTGAGTTTTTCGTTTACACAGATGTTTTGAGTAACAATGCGTACAATCAGCACAAGCAGAATATCAACATGTTAATGAAAAATGGCGAAATCATCGATTTAAGTATGGCTTCAGACAATTTGAATATTTCTGCGTTGGCAAATCCAGTTGAGAAGTACTTTTTGTGTTACCCAATTAATTGATCGATTAGCTCATCTTCTTTTTGTTGATTCTCTTTTGTCTTCGAGAATAAAGAAATAGAAATAATCAAAAATGAAAGTACTAGCAAACAAAGTAAAAAATAGCCAAATCCTTCTTCCAAAGAATGATAAGGCGGATTAATTTCCATTTTAAAATTGATTATAAAATCAATTAGCAATAGCGGAATAAATCCCAATGCTGAAAAAATAATAGAGAAAACAAATCCCAATTTCTTTTTGCTGAAATACATAATTATCAAAGGAATCAATAAAAATAATTGAGGAACAAACAAATAAGCATCCTCAAAACCAGCATCTGTTCTAACCAGATAGTTGCTCGGATTACCGTCCATATCTGTTATTTCTGTCACCAAACGAAAGGGTAAGAAATTGACTACGATCCAGCAGCAAAATAATAAACCTGCTATGGTCTTACGGGTTTTAAAAAAGTCTCGTAGGGATTGAAAAAATGGCATAAAAATCTCTCAAGTGAAATAATCGAGTCCTACTGTTTCGAAAGTTTCCCTGCCTTCCAATCCTGAATCAATTTTGCCCAAGAATATGGATTCAACAAGTTATTCGCTGGCATTTGACGGTTTGTATACAATTTCGTGTATTGCTGATTCATCACATTTCCATAGGATAGCGAAGCGTCCGTATCAAGTCGAGCAGCAACGAAAGCAAGGGATTCACCTGATAATTCGCGTTGTGCTCTTCTAATCGCATCGTCATATGGTTGCATTTCAACAAAGGCACGCGCGAAGTCTTCACGAGACGGCCATGGATATACTTTAACTTCAGGTAAATTCACTGTATCTTTTTGCAACATGTGAATAATCGAATAGCGATTTTCTGCTAAAGAATCTGGAACAACATATGTTGATGTTTTATAGCTGTATCCTGAAAACAACAAGGTATCACCAGGATAAACCACCATTGAGAAAAACCCATAATAATCAGCAATAACGCCGCGTTTAGACGTTTTATCAAAAATAGTTGTGTATGAAACTGGATTCATGTCTGTCTCACCAATTGCTACTCCCGAAAGTTGAATCAACCGTGAAGTATCAATGGCATTGTCCTTATTCTCTTGAGCATAACTTGAAGACAAAAGAAACATGCTGAAAAAGCAGAATGTAAGGTGTTTTAGTTTCATATTATTTATTCTATAAACAAGTGTAAGGTTTTATACCGACCTCACAAAGATTTTTTCAAAAAATTAACAAAAAGAAACACTTTTATTAATCCACACAAAAACAAAAAGAACGTAGCTATTGTCTGAGATTTTATTATTACATTTGCAAGAATTTATTACAAAAAAATAGGTTCACATGTCACTTTCCAACATCAATCAAATTACAGAAGGATTAACATATGATGACGTTCTTCTTGTACCAGCCTACTCAGAAGTTCTTCCACGTGATGTTCAATTAAAAAGTAAAATCACACGCAACATTGAAGTAAATACACCTATCGTTTCTGCAGCGATGGATACGGTTACTGAAGCGAAGTTAGCGATTGCAATTGCTCAGCAAGGTGGTATTGGTGTTATTCACAAAAACATGACAATTGCTGAACAAGCATTAGAAGTTCGTAAAGTAAAACGTTCTGAAAGCGGAATGATTTTAGATCCTGTTACACTTTCTGAAAATGCCTTCGTAAAAGATGCATTAGCATTAATGAAAGAAAATGGAATTGGAGGTATTCCAGTTGTTAATGAAAATCGTACACTGAAAGGAATCGTTACCAACAGAGATTTACGTTTTGAAAAAAATCTGAATCGTCCAATTAGAGAAGTAATGACAACTCAAAATATCGTTACAACTGTTGATGGGACTGATCTTTCAAAAGCAGAAGAAATTCTTCAAGAGAAAAAAATCGAAAAATTACCAGTGGTTGATGCCAATAATAAATTGATTGGATTGATTACGTACCGTGATATTATCAAAGTTAAAACGCATCCGAATTCATGTAAAGATTCATATGGTCGTTTACGCGTTGCTGCAGCTGTTGGAGTAACCGTTGATACATCTGATCGCGTTGATGCCTTGGTTGAAGCAGGAGTTGATTGTATCGTAATTGATACAGCACATGGTCACACAAAAGGTGTTGTAGACAAATTAAAAGAAGTAAAAGCGAAACATCCAAAATTGGATGTAATCGTTGGAAATATTGCAACAGCAGAGGCAGCTTTGTATTTAGTTGAAGCAGGTGCTGATGCTGTTAAAGTTGGAATTGGTCCGGGTTCAATCTGTACAACACGCGTCATTGCTGGCGTTGGTGTTCCACAATTATCAGCTGTAAATGATGTTGCTCAAGCATTGGAAGGAACAGGAGTTCCAGTAATTGCAGATGGTGGAATTCGTTACACAGGTGATATTGTTAAAGCAATTGCAGCTGGAGCTGATACTATCATGGTTGGTTCAATGTTCGCAGGAGTTGAAGAATCTCCAGGTGAAACAATCATTTACGAAGGAAGAAAATTCAAATCATATCGTGGAATGGGTTCAATTGAAGCAATGCAAAAAGGTTCAAAAGATCGTTATTTCCAAGATGCTGAAGATGATATCAAGAAATTGGTGCCTGAAGGAATTTCAGGTCGCGTACCTTACAAAGGAAACTTAAATGAGGTGATGTATCAAATCATTGGTGGGTTAAGAGCTGGGATGGGTTACTGCGGTGCACCAACCATTGCAAAATTAAAAGGTTCTAAGTTTGTTCGTATTACATCAGCTGGAGTGCGCGAATCTCACCCACATGATGTTACGATTTCAAGAGAAGCACCAAATTATAGTATTAAATAAACGTTAAAATCTTGCGTTAACTGCTAGTTAAAATTATTTTTGACTTTCTATAAAAAACAAAACCAACATGAAAAAGAAGTTATTATTTGTTTTTGGACTTTTATTAACGATTGGAGCAACTGCTCAACAAGATCCTGTCGTAATGGAAATCGACGGGAAACCGGTAACAAAATCAGAGTTTTTACAAATTTATTTGAAGAATAATTCAGCGCCACAATACGACAAAGCGTCGTTGGATGAGTACATGGAATTATTCAAAAAATTCAAATTAAAAGTGGCTGAGGCTGAAGTTTTAGGTTACGATACAATTCCTAAATTAAAAAAGGAATTAGAAGGTTACAAAAAACAATTGGCTCACCCGTATTTAGTTGATGCTGCCAAGAACGAAGAATTGGTGAAACAAGCGTATGATCGCACTGTCAATGAAATTCGTGCTTCACATATCTTGATTAAATTGGACCCGAATGCTGCTCCTGCAGATACGTTAGCGGCTTGGGACAAAATCATGGGATTGAAGAAACGCATCGAAAAAGGTGAAGATTTTGCTTCTGTTGCTAAAGGACGAAATGGTTCTGAAGATCCATCTGCACTTTCAAATGGTGGAGATTTAGGATTTTTCAATGCTTTCCAAATGGTTTATCCGTTTGAAGAAGCTGCATACACTACTCCAATGGGAACTGTTTCTGAGCCGTTTAGAACACGTTTTGGATATCACATTGTGAAAGTTACGGACAAACGTCCAGCACGTGGAACAATGAGAGCAGCTCACATCATGGTGGCAACATCGAAATCTGCAACTGAAGAAGATGTTAAAAATGCTGAAAAGAAAATCAATGAAATTTATGCGAAGCTTCAAGCAGGTGCTAAATTTGAAGATTTAGTAAAAGATTTTTCAGATGATCCAAGTTCAAATCAAAAAGGTGGAGAATTACCTGCTTTTGGTTCTGGAACAACAACACGTATGGTCCCTGCATTTGAAGACGCTGCTTTTGCATTAAAAGCAAATGGAGATTATAGTAAACCTATTCGCACAGATTATGGGTTCCATATCATTAAACGTGTTGAATTAACAAGTGTACGTTCGTTTGATGAAATGAAAAAAGAGCTTCAAACAAAAGTAAATCGTGACGAACGATCTAAAAAAACACAAGATTCTTTTGTTGCTAAATTAAAAACAGAATATAACTATGTTGACAACTCTAAAAAGTCAGCAAAATGGTTCATCAAAAATCTTGATACGACTTATTACATCGGTAAATGGAATGCAGATAAATTAAAATCTGACAAACCTTTGTTTACGTTAGATGGTAAGAAATTTGGTCAACAAGCATTTGCAACGTATTTGGAAAACAACTACAGAGGTGTTCGTAAAGATGCCAATGCATTAGTAGTTAAACAACAATTGAAAAACTGGGAAAAGGAAACGATTCTTGCATACGAAGAATCTAAACTTGCAGGTAAATATCCAGAATACAAAGCCTTAGTTACTGAGTACCATGATGGAATCTTGTTGTATGAAATTATGACAGACAAAGTGTGGAACAAAGCAATGAAAGATACAGTTGGTTTAAAATCGTTCTTTGAAGCGAATCGTTCTAAATACATGTGGGGAAATCGTGTTGATGCAGTGGTTTACGAATGTTCATCTCAAAAAATTGCGGATCAAGTGTCAAAAATGATCGCAAACGATACGATCAATTCAAAACATGTAATTGATGTAATCAATAAAGATAGCGAGTTGAATTTACGTGTTCGTACAAACAAGTTCGATGTAGATCAAACACCTTTCTTAAAAGACAGAAACGTAACAGTTGGAGTGAACAAATCATATGAATTCGAAGGTAAATTCTACGTTCTCAAAGTAAAAGAGAAACTGGCTCCAATGAACAAAGAATTAAACGAAGCGAAAGGAACAGTTACTTCTGATTATCAGACATATTTAGAAAAAACATGGCTTGAAGAATTGGCTAAAAAACATAAAATCGTTATCAACGAAGCAGTTCTTTATTCTCTAGGAAAATAAGCATTCATGCTAACTAAGGCAGGCTGGCGATAAGTCAGCCTGTTTTGTTTTATTCATGCGACAAATAATTCCTTTTTGCTGTTAAAAAATGATAAAGAACTTCAATAAATCAATAGTTATTATAAACTTTAGCAAGAAAATTAACCTTTGAGTTTTACGAGCCTTATTGGTTCAAAACATATAAACAATGACATTTAAATTATTTTGCAGTATCTCATTTTTAACGTGTTCCATTTCAATGGTACAAGCACAAGGAACAGTAGTTGACAAAATTGCTGCTCAAGTGGGAGACAATATCATTCTCATTTCTGATATTGAGAATCAAAAACAACAAGCTGCAGCTTCTGGAATTGCAGTAAGCATGGCAATGGATTGTGAAATTCTTGAAGAATTGATGTACCAAGAACTTTTGATTAATCAAGCGAAATTGGATAGTATCATTGTACAAGATGAAGCAGTTGATGCTGAAATGGAAAACCGTTTACGCGTTTTGGAAAATCAAATTGGAAGTCGTGAAAAGATGGAAGCATTCTACGGTAAAACGACAACACAAATTAAAGATGAGTTCAGACCAATTATCCGTGAACGATTAATGGCTCAAGAAATGGAGACTAAAATCACTTCTGAAATTTCGGTTACTCCGAAGGAAGTACAAGATTTCTTTGCAAAAATCCCTTCGGACTCTATTCCATTGATCAACGCGCAATTGAGTTTTCAGCAAATCGTGCATTATCCAGTAATCACAAAAGAGGACAAAAAAGTTGCTTACGATCAGTTAGCAGAAATTCGTAAGAACATTATGAGTGGAAAAAGCTTTGAAACACAAGCACGTATTCATTCAATGGATCCAGGAAGTGCATCGCAAGGTGGAAGAATCGAAGCTTCTAGAGGGATGATGGTTGCACCTTTTGAAGCAGCTGTTTTTTCTATGGAAGTTGGTGAAGTATCTGATATTTTTGAAACATCCTATGGATATCACATTTTAAAATTAATCCAACGAAAAGGTGACGATTACATCTGTCAGCACATTTTAATTATCCCTGAGTTTAACCCAAGAGAATTAGAAAAAGCAATGAAACTAATTGATTCTTGTTACACATTGTTAAGCGAAAAGAAAATCACATGGGAAGAGGCTGTTTTAAAGTTTTCGAATGATGAAATGACAAAACAAAACAATGGAATTATCACCAATCCAATTACAGGTGAACAAACTTGGAGTATGGAGGATTTGAACCAAGTCGATCAGCAAATTTTCTTAATTACGGATGGAATGGAAAAAGGAGATATTTCTGCACCAAGTGAATACGTAAACTTGTACGATCGTAAACAAGGAATGCGTATTGTACGATTATCAGACCGTTTTGACCAACATAAAGCCAACCTTAAAGAAGATTACGCTTTGATTAAACGAGCAGCTGAAAACGATAAAAAAGAACGAACTATTGACCAATGGGTAAAATCAAAAATTGGGAATGCTTACATCCGAATTGATGATTCATTTCAAAGTTGTAACTTCAAGAATAATTGGAACAAAAAATAGTTTCTTATATTTAGCCTAAACTTTTAAGAATACCATGTCAGATACTGCAGCAATTGATCAATTAGTTGAACATTACAAAGAACTAAAAGGAGAAATACATAAAGTTATTGTTGGCCAAGATGAAGTGGTCGACCAAGTACTTATTTCAATTTTTTCTCGAGGACATTGTTTACTTGTTGGTGTTCCAGGTTTGGCAAAAACACTTTTAGTAAATACAATATCACAAACATTAGGATTGAGCTTTAATCGTGTTCAATTCACACCGGATTTAATGCCTTCTGACATCATTGGTTCTGAAATTTTGGATGAAAATAGAAATTTCAAATTCATCAAAGGGCCATTGTTCTCTAATATCATTTTAGCGGATGAGATTAACCGAACTCCTCCAAAAACGCAATCAGCTTTACTTGAGGCAATGCAAGAACGATCTGTTACTGCTGCAGGTGTTAATTACAAGTTACCTGCTCCTTTTTTCGTTTTAGCTACACAAAATCCAATTGAACAAGAAGGAACTTACCCGCTTCCTGAAGCGCAGTTAGACCGTTTCATGTTTAATATTTGGGTAGATTACCCAAGTTACTTAGAAGAATTAGCGATTGTTAAAGCTACAACATCTGATGTTCAAATCAACTTGAAACATGTATTGAGTGGAGAACAAATCATGAATTACCAAGAATTAATTCGAAGAATTCCAGTTGCGGACAATGTAATGGAATATGCCGTTAAACTTGTTGGTAAAACGCGTTTCAGTTCAGAATTTGCACCTCAAATTACGAAAGACTTTATTTCTTGGGGAGCTGGTCCTCGCGCCTCTCAATATTTAATTGTTGGAGCAAAATGTCACGCTGCTTTAAATGGTCGTTATTCACCAGATATTGAAGATGTGAAGGCTGTAGCAAAACCAATTCTACGTCACAGACTTGTTAGAAATTATCGTGCTGAAGCTGAAGGTTACACAATGGATAAAATCATTGATAGTCTGTTATAATCGCTTTAAAATCGTTTAAAACAATTTCATATAGTTTAATTTGCTTAGTTTACTCTTAGCGTTGACGAATTGCACCTGGTTTTCCCGCTTTTATATCCAAAATCCATTTGTAATAGCCAATAAAATGTGAATCAAAAAATCCACGTTCCTTGTAATTTTGTTTAGGAATGAATACTCTGTGAGATGGATATAAACCACCTACCCTAACTTGCGGAGCAACACCATCTTGCAAACAAGGTGCATCACCTTTATTCCCATCCAGATTACTTCCATATTGCCAAATTTCTTTCCATTCTTGCGTTTGAACATATCCTGCTGAAGCATTCTCTGGCGCAATAATATAATATCCGCCAAATTGAATTCTTCCTCTTAAAACATCAAGCATTCCCAGTGAATAGGCATATCCCATACTATGCGCTACGATGTAAAGTGTGTCATTTTTTGATTTATTCGGCAATTCATTCAACAATTGAAGGATATTTCTTCCCGCAATCATTCCATTTGACCTACGCTGACTAAAGCCTTTTTTATTTGGTGCTGTGCGATGTAAATCAAACGTTGGAACAATTTTAGAACCCAACAATCCTGAACCAGAAAGCGTTGTTGTATAGCATGCGTGTTTTTTAGAATTTGCACAACGTTTAGGATAAATCGAAGCTGTGGTTGTAAAATTCACCAAACTTTCGTGATTCGAAGTGCTAACAGAAAAATGTCCGTCTGCATAATATGTTTCTGCCGGGTTAATGCGTTTTTGAAAAAGTTCATCAATCGCTTGCCATGGATTCCAATAGCCGTATCGATCAAAATCATAAATCATATTATCCGAATTCGGATGCTCTAAACCGTTTGCTGATATATCATTAAAATAATCTTGAAAATTATGTCCAACAGATGTCGGACGGTAGCCATTTACAAAAACTAAAATACGTTTCGCAGGGTCTTGTAAACGCAGCTTTTTGGTTAACTCTACACCTAAGTGATTAAATACCTTTTGTTCAATTAGTCCATTGTTTTCATCGCGATAATTAAAGACAATATAATGGTTCTGAGCATTACTTTTTAAATTCATTGTTTGCAACACCAAGGAATCTTTATTCGCTTCAAGTTTACATTTTGACCACTCACCTTTATCGTCCTTTTGTAATGAAAAGTAAAGTACTTTTTTACGTATTTTTTTTACCCAATGTTTATTCTGTTTAACCAACAATTCAGAGGATAAATTAACCTCAAATTGTTCTTTTTGGTTCTCATTCGTTTTTATAAAGTTGGAAGCGTCCTCCAAATTCATGCCCTTCATTACCTTGATCTCGCCTTCTCCTACTTCAAACCAAGTAAACCCAAGTCGTATCAAATAAAAAAACCAAGTTAACATGACAATTGAAGCTCCTATAAACACAAAACGTGAACCTATACGTAACAATCGACTTCTTCTAAACTTAAATCGTAAATAGCGGTGAAATTTTCTTCTTAACAAAAATGCTACTGTAACGACAAGAATCAACGCTATAAGATGTAAGGGACAAATCACTTCATTGAACCAAGGCACAATAAACAGCTCATAAAACAGGAAATTATCGACTTCCAAATGGTACGAGAAATAATTCTTTTTATATGGTCGATGAATGGAGGCTAGTAAATCATTATCTACTAGTTTGATGTATCCATTTTTATCTTCTTCCCAGAAAAAATAAGCCACCAAACCATTATTTGTGACCACTTTTTCATAATTATCATAAAATGAATAACTTCCTGCAGAATGTCTTAAATCGGCCCATTGAAAATACGTCAATTGCTTTCCTCCAGCCGCATCCATCAGGTTATTGGTCGTATTTTTTTCAGGTCCATTGTTTAGCCAACTAGCATTTAACATTCCTATTCCATGTCCTAGTTGACGAGATAAGGTGTTACCAATAGATTTATAATTTCCGACTTTAATAAATGCCATCGCTTTGTTTACAACCATGTATCCATTCACAGAAGGATTGACAAACCCAGGAATGATGAAAACATAATAAGCGCGTTTATCTGCATTCGGATGTTTTTTAAAATAAGCATCACGCAGGTTTTGCATTTGAACCGTGTAGCGATCATTTGTTGGACTAGGATTGTCGAACAGTAACTTTTCGTTGAATTTGTCCCATTTAAATAACGGCGCAATCGACAAATCGAATACAATATTTGCAGGTTGATACACTTTTTGTAATTCCGATAAAAGTGAATCTTTGATCAAATCAGCCTTGACCAATGGAACAATTACAACCTTTTGAAGAATTGGTTTGTACACATAAACGTGCAGAATTCCTTTGACATTGCCCTTGTATTTTGCAATAATTTCATAATCGAATTTTCGTTCAGGAAGGAATAGTGTAAAACTTGAATCATTCTTTTGGACAAAGCGTATGGCTTCACCAGAATTTTGAATTCCACTTTCAACCGATTTACTGATCTCGAAAGTTAAACTATCAGTGTAAATAATAGACTTATTCAAAAAGATTGCATCTACCAAATCTGTTTGTTCAAAGCCAACCGATTTATGCGAAGGCGTATAATAACCAATTCTTGGAAGCTCTATCGAATCATAATAGGCATTCCAAGCTGGATAGCGCGCCTCATCAAAACCAAATTGTTGAACTTCAGATGCTTTAAAAATAATTTTAGACGGAACACGATTAACGGTTTGACCATACAAAAGGCCAGAACTCAATAATCCTATGCAAATTAAGAAATACCGAAGCATGTGTTTCATCGAAACAAAGTTAATTAGATTCTCCTTGTCAACGAATTACTTAATAAATTTAATAAAGAGCTCTGAACCTGAACGTGGTGTTATCGAATTGTGACACGCTTCAAAACCTGTAACAGAAAAATGTGCAGAGAAATAGTTTTCATATTCTTCTTGATTTCCTCCAAAAGGCGGACCAGCATCAAATGTCCGATTGAACAACAAACCAACCAATTTTCCACCTGGTTTTAATAAGCTGGCAACCTTTTCGCCATATCTTGAGCGCAAATTAGGATCTAGCGCACAAAACAAGGTCTGCTCGATAATCAAATCATACTTTCCTTCGTGCTGAAAAAAATCTGCACAATGAATTTGATCCTTTGGAAAATCTGGGTTATTGCTCATGAACATTTCCAACGGAAGTTCAGAAAAATCAAGCACGTGAACGTTTGTAAATCCTTCTTTCCACAAATAGCTTCCTTCGTGTCCACTGCCACAACCTGGAATAAGAATTTTCAAATTTTTATCCGTAAGTTGATCAATATACGCTTTTATTGGAGGAGAAATTTGTCCTAAATCCCAACCATGCTGTTGGTTTTCATAGCGCTGGGACCAATATTCGGGAGATAAAAAATCGTTCATGCATTAAAGTTAATGCAAAAAAAGAAAAGAAGTCAATTTGAGGAAACAACTTGAATTCGTTCACGCCAAACCGAATCATTCGTTTGAACCTCCATGATAACACTCGCAACATTCAATTGCTTCAACGAGAACGTATTTTGTGCTCCATTGACATCTTGTTGCATGAGCAGTTTTCCCTCCAGGGAATAAAAGCGGACTTCTCCATTGATTTCTCCAACCAACTGAATCAAATCATTGGTAGGATTTGGATAAAGCTGAAAAGAAAGTGTTTGTTCATTCAAACTCAACGGAAGTTGATGTATCACACCAACTGCGTCCAAATCAAAACCACAGGATTCAAAAGGTGTTGGGAATGGATCATTGATTAAATTTCCTAATGCATCAGTAGTTCCAAATCCAGCAGAAATGCTTCCAATCACATCAATTAACTTCACGTGTGTAATTGCATTTACATCTAACAATGGATTTCCTGTTAATTCTTCCAAGTCGAAAGGAGTTCCAAATCCTTGTCGGTATTTTCCTGCCAAATTATTGACCATTCGACAGTCGCCAAACATAAAATTGTCCAATTGAACCACCACAGGTGATTCACTGTGTGACGGGAAACGAACGAAATTAACACCATCTGAACTCACTTCAACATGTGCAAATTCCATGTAATCATCCGTGAATCCGTTTTCAAAAATGGCAAAATCTGGCCCTGCTTCATTTGTTATTGGTGAATCAAAGGTCACAAGTGCGACACCGCTATCTCCAAGCGAAACAACGCTTGTTCCATCTCCTTCTGCGATTCCTAATGCAAATGATTCTTCTCCAAAGGTTGCAAACGTCATGCTTGGAGTTGAAATATCGACAGATCCACGTGTAACCTGAACGCCCGTTGCCCACGCTACAAAACATGATGAATCTTTGGCGATAGCTGTTGAACCACTGATTCCAGGTGCCGGTGCATAACTTTGGCTAAAAGCTGAACTAGCGCGGATTAGCAGTAATAATACAATTAGCTTATTCATAAAAAATGAGTTTACTTGGATTCAAACCAACATGATAACTTTTCTCGTAAACGCCAGCACTTGTATATTGTCGTACATAGCCTGAATTGGTGTAATTCATCGCATCTAAACAATAGATTTTATCCGTTGCTGGATTATATTGAATACCATAAAGTGTTGTTAATCCTGATGTTGAGATGAAATTGTTGTTTTCAATTGATTCACTCAAGGTATTAAACAAGCGAATTTCACTTGTTTGGGTTGAATAGTTATAAAACGAAATCAAGAAATAATCATTCATTAAAGCCATTCCTGAAGCATCGAAAGAATATGTTTGTTCCACTAAGTTCGTTTGAGCATTAATGCGCACCATTCTTGACGGAATTGAACCATAATTTCCTCGCGCAATAACGTAGACATCTCCTTCTGAATCAACTTGAACAGCGCCAGGATTCTTTCCAACAACGATGCGATCTAATTCCGTATAATTTGCTAAATCAATAATTGAAACAGTTGAATCGACGGTTGGATAATTCAATCCTCCCGAATTTGAAACGAACAATTTACCGTTTGAAACTGCCAATCCTTCTGGATTCGATCCTACAGGAATACGCTGACTTACTGTTAAACTTGTCGTGTCAATCACATCCACAAAACCATCATAACAGGTTACAAAGGCTTTATCATTGTAAAAAGCAATTGTTCGTGGCTGTTTTCCAGAAGATCCATTGGTCATCGGAATTTGTTTGATGCTTTTTCCATCTTTTTTATTGATGACTTCAACCGTATTTGAATTATTGACAATGATGTAAATTTTTGAACCATATTGTTTCAAGTCGTTCCCTGTATCGCCTAAAAAACGACCATTTTGACTTGTGAAAAAATCAGTATTCACCGTTTCATCGCTTAAATCAATCCACGACAAAGATGAATTATTTTGTTGAAACAATCCTTCACACAAAACCAGAATACCATTATCCATGGCAGTCGTTACAATCGGTTGATCGTCGTCTTTGTCACACGCAAAGAGCAAAAGTGAAAGCACGAATAAACTACTTAAGCGCATAATTCAATGAGATTAAAAATGATCTTCCAGGCATTACGTAATAACGCACGATTGCATAAGAAGTATTTAAACAATTTTTGACCGTAAACTGCAAACGAATATCGTGATTTCGGATCGGTAATTTGGTGAAAACCGCTGCATCAGTGAGCCAATATCCATCAACTTGATTTGCAGGAATATTTTCATTCAAGGAATAACGCAATGAACTCGCAAAATTCGAAATTCTAAGTCCTGTATTTTTTCGTTTTATCGTTAAATCCGCATTGCCTGAATGTTTGGGAATATAGGCAATCTGGTGTTGAAAGGTTGGGGCGTGACGATCAGTAATATCACTCACCTTTTGAAAAGTGTAATTAAGTACCAAACAGGTTGACCAGTTTTGAGAAAGGTAGTAACACCATTCTGCACTTTCTTCAAATCCTACAATTGCAACTTTACCAACGTTTTGCATCGACCATACAAATAAATTTTTGGTTGGAATTGCTACAATTTTGTCGCGCACTTGATTGTAATACACACTTGCTCGATTCACAAATTGCGTTTTCGGATTACGAACAGTTAAGGTTTTACCCAATGAGATTTGATCTGCCTTTTCCGGTTTTAAATCTGCATTTCCAATGGAATTATAGTACAACTCAGAAAAAGATGGCATTCGAAACGAATTTCGATAAAACAAATTCAATTGTCCTTTCACCTTCTGCCCTATTTCTTTCGATTCTACTTGTATGAATGGATTCATTTTATACAAAGGTATTCGCGTTTGATTGGCATTTTCTTCAACTACGATTTGTCCCGAAAACTGTCCTGTTAATGTAAAAATTGGATGATAATAACTAAATCCAAGGACTCCAAACGAATGTGCTCTTTTCGCATAATCGATTCCGGCCACAGTTGAAACAAGCATTGAAAGTTGTTCTTCTATTCCTCCGAATAAATACAAGCGTTCTTTTAGGCGAAAACGCGCATTCAAACCAAGTTGACCTATCGAATTGGAATAATCACTTTGTAAAAATCCAGCTGAATTCAAATAACTTGAATCAGTGTAAACCATTGACATTGCTGAATAAGCAGAAAACGCTCGTAAACTCCAACGTTTCAAATGCTTCAAATAGGATAATTGAACTCGATCATTGATCGTTTGAAGTGTTTGAAAACCGTTTTGCGAATACAAAATTACGGCTCCTGGTAATTCTTGATCAACAAATTCTTTGCGATAGGCCAACTGAACAAGGCCACCTTTCTTAGTTTTAAACCCAAGATTTGCACCACCCATTGCATCTTGATAAAAATTATTCAAGCGCTCACCTGAATAAACGGATGTTCCATTTCTAAACGAATAGGGATAGGTTCCATTAGCTATTCGGTATTTCCCAAAAACACTACAATACAAGCGTTCTCTTCCGAATTTGTAACTCAAATAATTATCATATTGTCCAAACGAACCTGCTTTAGAACTAAAACGCACTTGATGTTTATGCTCTGAAAAACTTGCTTCGAAGGTTTCAATTAACAAACTGCTACCTGAAACTTGTGCTGATATTGGAACCAAATAATTCTTTTGACCTCCAGTTATCAGTTGTATCGATTCCAATGATTCGGTTTGTAGTTGACCAAGATTGATTTGTCCAGTTTGATTGTTCACGAGCGTAAATCCATCTACCACGATTGAACTGTGATTACTACCCAAACTTCTGACAGAAATCGTTTTTAAGCCTCCCAATCCACCATATGAGCGTATCGCTACTCCTGCAAATTTCTGCATTAATTGTCCGACATCTTCTCCTTGCAATTCTAGAATGGCCGAACGACGCAAAGCTTGTACTTTTTCAGCATTGTTGCGCAATGAATCTCTTACACGCACTTCTTGCAGCTCACGCTCAGTTAACTGTGCAAACGACAGAAAACTGAGCATTAAAGCCAACAATATGAGTGTGAATTTCATTAAATGATGTGCACGAACTTATTTAATCACTTTCTGAAGCGCTGTGCCTCGATCGTTCGTTAATTGCAAGAAATAAATTCCAGTAGGCAATGTCGCTGTTTCAATGATTGTAGTTCCTGTTAGCTCTTCTGAATGAACCAATTTTCCATTTAAATCACGAAGTTCTAATAATCCAATTTCACCTTTAACTATTAGTTGATCATTGAATGGGTTTGGATAAACCTCAATATTTAATTTTGTGGACTCATCAATTCCTTCCCACTGGCTGAAATACAAATTATCCAATGCAAAATAGGTCGGTGTATTAATTCCCCATGTTCCCATATCGGAAGATTCAAACCTAAAATTAATCGTTCGTGCATACATACTTGAGACATCAACCTTGATCCAATCTTCTGCTATGAAATCTTGAGAATTATCCGGATTTCTATAATCTGCAAGATAAATAAGTGTTGAATCAAAAGTACTCGTGAAATAATTTTGGGCAATTACCCATACTCTGAAAAAATCTTCACCATTTGTGCCATCAGGGTTACCATCTGCCCCATTTGGTGAACCAAACTGTTTTGAAAAAGCATCGCCATCACGCATTGAAATACCGGCATAGGTTGTATTCGTAATGTAAAATGAATCTATCAAGGCATTAGAAAACGCTTCTATTGTTCCTGATGGATAAAAAATGGAATAATTACTTGAATTCTTTCCTCCTCCCGTGTAAGAAGAATATTGATTCCCGAACCCTCCTGTTGTGTTATCTGTCAAGTTGGAAATTGAAAAACCATTCCATGAGCCCCATGCATCATCATAATAATTTGAAAAACTAATTGGACCGAAATAGAAATTTCCACTTCCCGAAGAACCATTATCGAAAGATTCCGGAGTTAGAGACTGAGATTCAAAATCAACACTATCTATTTGTGCTGATAAATTACTGCATAATAAGGCTGCAGTGGCCATCATGTAAATTTTCTTCATCGTTTTTAATTAATAAATTAAACGTTGAAGAAGTCAGTTAAATGAGATAATACTCGCACTGTCTAGAATGGCGAACACTAAGTCGGACTTTAATCTGAAGTCTTCATTAATGATTTAAGGCAAGTATTCTGACTCTCACCAACTCGCTTTCGTCTTCCCATCCGCCTCGGCTGACAGTGACATTTTGAAAGCGATCTTACAGTGATTACAGCTGCAGACACAGTTCCGGATTCACACCGGATTCCTTATTATTCCACCAAAGCGGAACCAAAAATCGAAACAAAGATAGTTTAAATTTAGAATATAGTGATAGAAGTTAGAATATAGAGATAGAAGTTAGAAATTCTCTGAGGTATTATTTTTCTTTAATAAGAACATCAGCATTTTTAGTTTCTTTTTTCTTTCCTTCCAATTTCAACGTGTATTGCACCATGATAGTTCTTGGAGGTTCAATTTTCAGCGGACGCAATGAATAACTGCGATTCATGATATTCGAACCAATGATTGCCAACTTATGCTTATCCGTTAGATTATAAGAAATACGCGCATCAAAAATCCAATTACCGAAACGGTGCTTTTCGTAATAATCCATATAACGTAAATCTTGTAAGTATTCGTTATCAACTGTCATTTGCTCAAAGTCCTTGATAATCGCATCCATGTTGATGATTTTACTGAAATATTTTGCAGAAAAACCAATTCCTAATTTCTTGTGTAAAACAACTTCCGCATCAATTTTCACATTGTGCAAGAAACGGTATTTCAAGATTCCTTTTGTTGAATCTAACGAAGTTTTGTTGTACGAAAATACACGGTTCAAAGAATCAACAGCGTACACATAATCCGGCGTTAATGTTTTAGGCACGATGTAATTGTAACCAGCCATAAATGTCAATTCCGCATTTTTAGACAATTTCGCCAATCCAGTAAAAGATGCATCAATTCCCACAACACGTGATTCACCTGTATTTAAGAACATAAATCCAGCACTTGACCCAAGCGTTTGAATCGAAGTGATTTCATGCCAAATTCCAAACATGTATTCAATCGTATTTTGGTATTCTTGCCAGAAACCAGCAACATCTAAATAACCATATAATTTACCAAACTTCAATCCTTGTTTGATTCCCACTTCCGCATTCCAACTGCTTTCTGGTTTCAAATTCGGATTCGGGAATACACCAAAGTTTCCAACTCCTGTTTTTATAAAACGTTCTGTAATAGTAGGAAAGCGATAACCTTGACCATAAGAAGCTCTTAAATACGTTTCTTGATAAATTTTAATACTTGTACCAGCTCTAAAAATTGGCTTCATTGCAGTAATCGTATCATTCAATTGAAAATATTCCAAACGTCCACCAACCGATAAATTCAATGTTTTATTGATTTTATTTTCCAATTGAGTATAAGCGGAAATATTCAACATTTGATTATTTGGCGTTCCTGATCCAACATAAATATTAGAATATGAATCTGTAAATGTCCCTGTCAACCCACCAATAAAATCCAAATTTTTCAATTGTTTGAATGTTTTTTGGAACATGTAATCACCGTAGTAGGTCGTTGCTTTATTGGATTGACCCGCAGACATGTTGTTGTCCGCATGCAAAAGACGTCCCCTCAAACTGTGTTTCCCATCTGTAGCCGTATAAAAATTAACAAACGGATCAAGGTTAAAAAGGAATTGATCATTCAAGAAAACAGCACCCGGATAAGCACGATACAAGCCTGATGAATCATTTAACCATGCTAACGGCATGACAGAATGCGACTTCATGAAATTACCATTGACACCATAGTTTAAACCATGAATTTTCTTTGAACGATAACGTAAATTGAAGTTTAATCGCCCACGCATTGAAACCAAATCCTTTTCTGTGAAATTTGTGATGGTATCCGGAAAAATTGTTGCAACCAAAGAATCTGTATGTGGTGTTCCAATATATCCATGATCGTAGTTAAAATTACCACCTACAACCAAATCTAATTGTTTAATAATACGGGAATGCAAAAAATTCATACCATGTATTCCAGGATATTGATCCCACCATTTCATACTGGCGTCAGAAGGAGAAGAATACAATCCTGAATATACATTCACTTTTGTCAATGGAATTTGTTTTGGGAAAGCTGTTCGAATGTGAACAGAACCTGACAACGCAGAACTACCAGATAAAACAGATGCAGCTCCTTTAATTACTTCAATTTGATGAATATTTTCAACAGGAATGAATCCCCATTCTGGACGACCAGCATCACCAGAAAGCATTGGCATATCGTCAACGATGACTGCTACTTTAGAACCAACTCCAAATGTAAACCCACTTCCGCCACGAATTTGCGGTTCTCCATCTAAAATATTCAAACCTGGAGTTTGATCCAAAGCTGTTTCAATACTTCGTGTATTTTTATTTTCAATAATGGCAGGTTTGATAATCTCCATCGAAACTGTTTGATCTTCTATTGCCTTATCAAACTTTCCAACTTTAACATCTACTGATACAAGTTCTTTTACATATTGCCTTAATACGATATCATGTGAAACGGTTTGATTTTCAAAAATCATAATTTCAAATGTGTCCGTGATCATGTTCGTGTAGCGACAAATCAAACGATTCAATCCAACTGGAATTTCCAAGATGTAATTCCCTTGTTCATCCGAAGTGGCACCAATTGTAACGTCTTTGCGATAAATAATCGTTGCATCGGGAATTGTTTCACCTTTTTCATCACGTACCTTACCAACAACCTTTCCCGTTTGAGCGAAAGACGTAATAGATAAAACCGAAACAAAAAACAACAGTAACTTTCTCATATTAGTAGGTATAAAACAAAAACTACCCCTGAATATCAAGAGTAGTTTTTTCAAAAAATGATTTTATTATAAAATCGATAACTTTTTAGTAGTATTTCCTTTGTTTGACATTATTGTCAAGAAATAAATACCTTTTAATTGATTTGTTTGAATACTAGCAGACAAGGCTCCATTTTGAATTAGTTGTCCATTGCTAGCATAAATTGCATACGTTCCAGTCAACTCTTCACCTAAAATGTGGATTACTTGGTTTTCAACACTTACCTGAATCAAACTTGCATCAGCTTCATTTACTCCCCAGTTTAAATTTACTGTAACATTTACAACAGCAGTATCACAAGTAATAGCTGGCGTTCCTGCATCACAAATTGCATACGTATATGAATCAGGACCGAAGTAGCTTGTATTTGGAGTATACGTAATTTCTCCTGTTGTCGTATTAACACTTGTTGTACCATTTGTAGGCTGAACCGTTACATTCAACGTTGAATTGTTAATTTGGTTTTCAACATCCACATCATTCGCTAATACGTTTGTAACAACAGCTGTGTTCATATTTGTAACAGCAACATCGTCGTTGGCAATGATTTGATTGTTCCCAGCAATAACTTCAGTTACCGTAACAGTTACAACAGCCTCGTCACACAACACTGGAGTTCCATTATCACAAATAGAATACGTGAACACATCTGTCCCAAACCAACCTGCATTTGGTGTATACGTGATCACACCTGTTGTTGGATTTACCGAAGTAGAACCATTTGTAGGTGCCACTGTAACAGAAACAGACGTTAAATCAAAATCATTTTCAGGATCTGTGTCGTTTGCAGAAACTGTAATTGCGACTGCTTGATCTTCTGGTGTTGTAATCGCATCATCTGTTGCTACAACTGGTGCGTTCACTGGATTGTAAATCAATTGAATGTCATCAATTAATACTTCATCGTTGTTATTTCCTCCACCCGGAGTCATATTCGTTGCGAAAGTGATTAAAACGTATGTATTTGTAGACGCAGGACCTGTGTAATTCCAAGGCACACTTTTACGTACCCATTGCCCACCTGTTGATGGATAGTTGTAAGAAATTTCAGCAACTTTATGTGGAGTTGAAGCTGCATCAACTGTGTATCCATCTTTGTAATCATATGTGTCGTGTAAAACTGCACTCACACGGGCCATACTCGCAGCATTTCCATTCGTATATTTCACCCAAAACACCAACGAATCTGGCGTATCGGTTAATGGTTCAGAAAAATTAACATCAGACGTTTTTGTGAAATTATAATTTGAAGGAGATTGAGCAGTTGAACTCCCCATGTAAATTTGACCAAGTGTCATGTTTCCATTGGCAATAATACCTAAAACACTTTTCGACCAAATACGTGCACAATAGGTTCCAGTACCAGGTCGAACAGATGTTGAACGTGCAATCGTTGTTGAACCAAATAGTGCTGGTAATCCACCTGAACCAGTTGCAGTTTTAAAACTGTTCCAATTTGTAGGTTCTTCTGTAGCAACACCAACATTGTCCCAGGATTCTAAGCTTCCGTTTCCAATTTGAGTTTGCGCAAATCCTGCAATCGTTACTGCTAAAGCAGTTATAAGTAGTAATGTTCTTTTCATAAGTAATTCATCGTTTGTTAACCTGTAGTCTTTCCTGAAAAACACTCAAACAAGTGATTTACAGAGGTATTATCGAGCTTTCACTCAATTTTTAAAGTTAAAGTTTCGTGGCAAATATAAAAAACCATTCGGTCTCGAAACAAATAAATTTATTCACACTTCAAAAGCATTTGTTTATTTCTCGAAGTTCAATCCAACTATTTTCAAACTTTAAACGTCTCTTATTTCGAAACCCAAACTTTAACAGAATGACAGTTAAGAACATTCAAGAAGTAAATGAAGCAGTTATTATTCTTCGTCATTTCATTGATTTAAGTGCTCGCTTACTGCCTATCCTTTATAAACTGGATAAAATTGCGGAGCCAACAGATGCTGATATTCGCGATAAAAACAGAATTTTAGAAGTCTTCCAATCATACAATTTTGAAACACAAACGTCCAATTTATTGTTGGAATCAAACGTACTTGAATTGATTAAGCAATGTTATTTGGAAATTCAAAACAATGAACTTTCGTTGGCAAAGGATGATAGTTTCCTTGCTTTTCTTGAAGAATATAATCGCTTAAAAAATAATTGGAGAATTATCGAAAACAACTAAAATGGGTTGTATTTTCGTGAAATGAAAAAAGCTAAAGATCCCGGTTTAGGAAGTACGTTTGTAAAACCAGTTCGTCGTTTGATGAACGAAGATGGCTCCTACAATATCATTCGAAAAGGACGTTTAAGTGGATTTCGCGATTTCTATAAATTTTTAATTGACGCAAATTGGTTTTTGTTTGCTAGTATCTTGGTCGGTGGATTCATCATTATGAATTTAATTTTCACTGGACTTTATTTGTTTATTGGTATTGAACACATCATTGGGATAAATCCTGAATTAAGTCATTTTGAAAATGCCTTTTTCTTTTCAACCCAAACATTCACAACAGTTGGTTACGGTGCTTTGCATCCAAAAGGGCTTTTAGTAAACTATATTTCTACAACGGAATCATTTTTAGGATTATTGAGTTTTGCAATTGCCACAGGTTTACTTTATGGACGTTTTTCAAAACCATCTTTAAAAATTGCTTTTTCGAAAAACATACTCATGACACCTTTTGAACAAGGGAAAGCAGTTATGTTCAAGATTGTAAATCAGCGAAACAATGTCTTATTAAACACGAAAGTGAATGCCATCGTAACACTCGATACTGGAAACGGCGTTAGCGGATTTAATAAAGAATATTTTGATTTAAAATTGGAAACAGACCAAGTGAATTTCTTTCCATTGACATGGACACTTGTGCATGTTGTTAATGAAGATTCACCACTTTACGGAATTCCATTGGAGGATTTAATCAAACGACATATCGAAGTTATCATCCTAATTGAAACATTTGATGAGACATTCAGTCAAACAATTTTTCAAAAACACTCCTATGGTTCAACACAATGGCTAGAAAACGTCCGCTTTGAACGTAATTTTGAAGCCAATGAAAAAGGACAGGTTGAACTCAATGTAAAGGATTTAAATCGCGTTACATCTGTAAAATAATTCTATTTTTGTGTAGATGCAAGTGAAAGATGTAGATACAAGTCAACATTTGCCTGTGATGGAATATTTTTACACCATTCAGGGAGAAGGTTCTTATTCAGGAAGAGCTGCTTTTTTTATACGTTTAGCAGGATGCGATGTTGGTTGTGTTTGGTGCGATGTGAAAGAAAGCTGGGACATGTCTGATCATCCATTGTTAACAATCGATTTTTTAGTGAATAAAGTTGTAACATCAGGTACAAATTTCGTTGTTATTACCGGCGGAGAACCTGCCATGTATAATTTAACAACACTTGTAAATCACTTGAAAGAAAACAACATCGAAGTGGCCATTGAAACTTCTGGCACTTATCCCTTAGTTGGAGCAATCGATTGGTACTGTTTTTCACCGAAAAAATTCAAAGCTCCAGTTGATGAAGCCTTTTCAAAAGCATCTGAATTAAAAATCATCATCAACCATCCTTCTGATTTTGCTTGGGCAGAAGAACATTCAGCAAAGGTATCCCCTGATTGCAAATTGTTCCTTCAACCTGAATGGTCAAAACAGGAACGATTCTTGCCTGAAATCATCGCGTATGTGAAAAATCACCCGAAATGGCGGATTTCTTTACAGACACATAAATACATGAACATACCATAACTATGAGAATTCTATTTGTATTATTTTCTATTGCTTTAATTTCTAGCTGTTCAACCGCTCAAACTGGTTATTCAACATCCAATAAAAAAGCGATTAAATTATTTGAAGCTGGAATACAAGCACCAAATCACGTTGATCCGAAAACGAATCGACCTGATTATATGTCAGGAATCGATTTAATGAACAAAGCGCTTGAAAAGGACCCAAATTTTTGGGAAGCACACATGAATGCTGGTGAATTCTATGAGATTATTGGTGATTATCCGAATGCTATCAAGCATTTTGAATCTGCATTAAGTATAAACCCAAATCATAGCCCAACAGGTAGTACTTATTTCTATCTTGCCAATTTACAGCAAGCAATTGGAGATTATGATAAAGCAATTAAAAACCTAGATATTTATATTCGAAATCGTAATGCCAATCCTGATTTGGTTCGTCAAGCATACGTAATTCAAGAAAGTTGTCAATTTGCGCTTGAATCAATCAAAAACCCACAAAAATTCAACCCAATCAATATTGGTCCTGGAATTAACACAAAAGATCCTGAGTATTTCCCTACAATTACTGTGGATGGAAAAATGCTATTGTTTACCCGTCGAATTGACGATGATCGCACTGTTTACAAGCAACAAGAAGATTTTTATGTTTCTATGCTTGAGAAAAACATTTGGGGAACAGCAGTTCCAATGCCCGTAAACATTAACACAACCAAAAATGAAGGTGCACCAACAATCTCTGCAGATGGACGCTCATTGATTTTTGTAGCTTGTGCTGAAGATGTAACAAATAATCAGGAATATGGTGAAGGCCGCACAGGAAAAGGAAGTTGTGATATGTTTTACACGCATAAAAATGGTTCTCGCTGGTTAGATCCAATTAACCTACCTGGAAGTGTAAATACAGGAATGTGGGAATCTCAACCTTCACTTTCTGCAGACGGAAAAACCCTTTATTTTATTCGAAGAGTAAGTAAAAAAGGTGAACCTGTTGATTCTGACATCTTCGTAACGCGCCTTTTAGACAACAGTCAATGGTCAACTGCTGAGCGTTTACCGAAAAACATTAACACCTTCATGGAAGAAGAATCCGTATTAATTCATCCTGATGGAAAAACCTTGTATTTTGCTTCACGAGGCCATGTTGGAATGGGTGGATCTGATATTTATATGTCAAAACTTAATGCTGATGGATCATGGACCAATCCTGTCAATCTAGGATATCCAATTAATACAAAGTATGATGAAAACTCACTTTTAGTCTCTGCGGATGGTGAAATTGCATTTTTCGCATCGGATCGCGCAGGTGGTTATGGTGATTTAGATATTTATTATTTTGAAATGCCAGAAGAATTCAGACCAACAAAAACCCTTTATTTTGATGGAATCGTTTTTGATGCTACGGACAAAAGACCAATCCCTGGGAAATTTCAATTGATTGATTTAAAAACCGGGAAAGAGGTGATTTTTGCAGAAGCGGATAAATTGACAGGTGCATTTTTAGTTTCATTGCCAATCAATCAAGAGTATGCATTAAATGTGAGTTATCCTGGTTATAACTTCTTTTCAAAAAACTTTAACATGACGGCGTCAGAAGGATTAGAGTCAATTCACATGGATGTTCCGATGATTCCGATTACAAGCGAAGGTCCTACTCTACTTGCGAATGTATTTTTCGATTTAGGAAAATCTACACTTCGTCCAGAATCAAATGTTGAGTTAAATAAATTGTATGAATTCTTGGTGAAAAATCCAACATTGAAAATAGAGATCGGTGGTCACACTGATACACGTGGTGATGATAAAGCGAACTTGACGCTATCAAACGATCGTGCAAAAGCAGTGTATGATTACGTTGTTGCGAAGGGTATCGATCCAAAACGAATGACTTACAAAGGTTACGGTGAAACAAAAACTATCGTAAGTGACGCAGAAATTGCTAAATTAGCAACTGATGAAGCTAAAGAAGCTGCTCATCAATCGAATCGTCGAACAGAATATAAGATTATAAAATAGTGCATTTTTTAAAACTTATTCGGCCAATTAACCTCGCTATCATCGTTCTTACGATGTATGGTGTACGTTTTTATATATTGAATTCGAATAGTTTTCAAAAAATTGATGATGATTGGATTGACTTTTTGCTTTTAGTGGTTTCAACTGTGCTTATTGCAGCAGGTGGTAACATTATAAACGATTATTTTGATGTGAAGGCTGATCGTATCAATAAACCGGAAAAATTAATCATTACCAAGCATATCGATCGTCGTTGGGCAATTTTAACGCATTGGATTTTTAATGGAATAGCATTTTCAATTGCTATTTTTCTGAGTATTAAATATCAATCCTTGTGGTACGTATTTATCCACCTTATATCAATAAATGCTCTTTGGTTTTACTCAATGTATTTTAAGCGAAAAGTATTGATTGGCAACTTTATGATTGCAACATTAACGGCGCTTATTCCATTATTGGTGCTGATTTATTTTCAAGTTGGTAATTCATTTGCGACTGAGCATTCGGAATTTGTTCCAGAATCCTGGACAGCAATGATAGATTATTCATTGATTTATATGTTGACTTTTTTCGCATTTATTCAAAATATTGCCCGAGAAATAATTAAAGATGCACAAGACGTTGAAGGAGATAAATTGATTTATGTAAAATCTCTTCCAATGATCATTGGTCAAAAAAAATCACTTTTGTTTGTTGCTTTTATTTTAGCAATTTTACCTGCGTTTTACATTTGGATAAGCATCGTTAAGATGAATTCATTTATCGGCACCGTTCAATTCTGGACAGCAACGATTCCGTTTGGTGTTGCCGCAGCGATAAACCTGATAGTTTTATTTTTGATTTTCATGAATAAAAAGAAGCACTTAAAACTGTATGATGCCTTGATCAAAATCAGTATGCTCGTTGGTGTTTTAGCTACCTATTACATTGGTTATTTGCATTTATGAAACTTATTTTAGGGTCAAAATCACCTCGGCGTAAAGAATTGTTGGCTTCCATTGGTATGCAATTCGAAATTCGTACGAAAGAAACGGATGAAAATTATCCGGAATCACTTCCTATTGATCAAGTTGCTGAGTACATCGCGCAATTAAAAGCAGATGATTTGATTGAAGACTTACAGGATGACGAAATTCTCCTTTGTGCCGATACAACTGTTCAAATTGACAATATCTTATTGGGAAAACCAAAAGATGCAAGAGACGCTTCTAAAATGCTCTCTTTACTTTCGGGAAGAACACATTTTGTAACTACAGGAGTTGTTCTTGCATCCAACGAAATGGAACTTTCCTTTTCTGTAAGGACGGAAGTAACCTTTAAGCCCTTGTCAATGGATGAAATTGAGTATTACATTGAAACGTACAAACCATTTGACAAAGCAGGTTCCTACGGAATTCAGGAATGGATTGGCTATATCGGTATTCAAAAAATCAATGGTTCTTACAATAATGTTGTTGGATTACCAACTCAAGAAGTTTATCAAGCTCTTCAAAAATTCGAGTAATAAAAAAGGCTACTCGTAAATCGAATAGCCTTTATCTAGTAATTTATGTTTTAGGATTAAAGAACTCTAAAGAACACTCTTCTATTCTTCGCCATTTTTAAATCTTCATCATCAGCATCTGAAATTTCATCATTTGGAGTTTCACTTCCTTTGTCAACACCAATCAATCGTGAAGCATCAATACCTTTATCAGTTAAATACACAATAATAGCATCAACACGTTTTTTTGACATTTCAGCATATTGCGGTTTTTCAACACCTACTTTATCTTCTTCAGCATCAGAATAACCTTGAATTTCTAATTTCAGTTTTGGGTTTGCTTTCAATTGTTCAGCAATGAAATCCAACGCTTCTTTTCCTGATGGAGTTAAAGCTGTTTTTCCAAAAGCAAAGAATACTTGTTGTTTGTCAATTTTTTGGTTAACAGTCATTTTATCATTCAAGATGATCGCTTTTTGATAAATAGTTGCTGAGAATTCAGAGTTATCTTCCGCTACAATACAATCACATTTTTCTCCGTCGCCTAACATTACAACAGAAACGTTATCGATGTAGTAATAAGCTGCAATTACTTGATCAACTTTAACCTCTTTTGGTTTTTTGTTGTTTTCAGATTTTGTTTTATCATCTGCATAAAAGTTACCGATTGTCAAGTACTTTTCACCACCATCAGCTGTAAACGTACCACAAACTTGATCCCAATTAAACATTTGATTGAATTTTTTCATATCGTTTTCAGGATGTAATATGTGCGCTACATCTTTAATGATTGTTTTTTCTTCTGTTGCAAATGGTTTTTTAGAAAGATTTGCTCCAATGTTGTTCGACGCATATTTAGATCCTTCAGCCAACGAAACATTGAATTTTACACAATATTTCATTCCTTTTTTCAACGGAGCATCCAATTTAACCATCAAATAGGTTCTTGGTACTTTATTTCCAAAAGAGAAACCAACAATACCAGCATAATTTGATCCTTCTTTCGCTTGTTCCGTTCCGTAAAGATTTAATGGTGTATTGATATCTGGAACTTTACTTGGTGTAAACAAATCTGCACGAGCACCAGTCGGAGAAGTCCACCCAGTTGCTGATTCAATTCCACCCAATTTTTTCACTTTTCCATCTGTTGCCTCAAAACTTCCATTAGGAACAAGATTCTCACCTTCTTGAGCATAAGAAGTAACAGTTGATAATCCAATCAATACGATTGAGCTATACTTTCTCAAATTATTAGTAACGCAATTCATAGTCTTTTACAGTTTTAATAAACGTTTTAACCTTTTCTGGGTCAATATCTGGATAAACTCCGTGACCCAAATTTACAATATGTCTTTTACTTGTGAACGAATCTAACATATTTCTTGTTAAATTCTCAACTTCTTTATGTGATGCATACAAAGCACAAGGATCTAAATTCCCTTGAATTGTTCTTGTTTCACCGATGATTTCTCGTGTTTTCACAGGATCCATATTCCAATCTAGTCCAACTGTGTTGCAATTTAATTTTGCAACGGCTGGAATCGAAGTAATCGCTCCTTTCGAGAAAATCGTCAATGGCACTTCGTTCAAGGCATTGGCAATTTTATCCAAGTATTTCAATCCAAATTCAGCATATTGTTCAGTTCCCAAAATTCCAGCCCATGAATCAAAAACTTGAAGCATGTGTGCACCAGCTTTTACTTGAGCTTTCAAATACTGAATTGTCACATCCGTTATGCGGTTTAGCAACTCGTGTGCCAAAGTTGGATTCGTGTACAAAAGTTTACGTGATTCTGAAAACGTTTTTGAACCTTTTCCTTCAACCATGTAGCAGAAGATTGTCCACGGGGCGCCTGCAAAACCAATCAAAGGAACTCTTCCATCTAATTCTTTTGATGTCAAACGAATCGCATCCAAAACATATCCTAAACGATCTTCAATATCAAAATTTGTTTCAGCATATTTTAATCCTTCTTCACTGCGAATTGTTTTTTCAAACCAAGGACCTTTTTGTTCCAACATTTGATATTCTAATCCCATTGCTTCTGGAACGACAAGGATATCAGAAAAAATAATAGCTGCATCAACTCCTAATAAATCTACAGGTTGAATCGTCACTTCACAAGCAAACTCAGGTGTTTCAACCAATTCTTTAAATCCAGACAATTTCGCTCTAACAGCTCTATATTCAGGCAAAATTCTACCTGCTTGACGCATCAACCAAACTGGATAGCGTTCAATTGCTTCTCCTCTTGCTGCGCGTAAAATAAGATCATTTTTTAATTCCATCGGTGACAAAGATAATGAATCATTTCCGTTTTAAAAATGCCTAAAACATGTTTACCAATTAATTGGAATTTTACCATTTGAAACGAGGTAATTATTCGTTTCACTAAAATGTTTACAACCAAAGAATCCACGATACGCAGACAATGGTGAAGGATGAACTGTTTTAAGAATAAGGTTGTTCGCCGAATCAACTTGTGCTGCTTTTTCTTGCGCTTTTGAACCCCACAACAAATAAACAACCTGACTATTACTTTTGTTAACAGCAGAAATTACAGCATCCGTAAATTGCTCCCACCCTTTTCTAGCATGACTTTCAGGTTTTCCTTCTTCAACGGTTAGAACTGCATTTAAAAGTAAAACACCTTGTTTAGCCCAGCGAACTAGACTTCCATTTTCTGGAAATGGAATTCCTAAATCAGCTTCTATTTCTTTAAAAATATTCACTAAACTTTTCGGAAATGGTCGTACATCTTCTTCAACAGAAAAACACAAACCATGCGCATTTCCTCTTGTTGGATAAGGATCTTGACCAAGAATAACTACTTTAACATCCGACAAAGGGCAATCATTCAATGCTCTGAATATTTGATCACCTTTGGGGAAAATGTTTCCTTTTTTTGATTTGTACTCAGATTTCACGAAAGCAACTAGATCTAAAAAGTATGATTTATTAAATTCAGCATTCAAGGCGTCTTTCCACGACTGTTCAAGTTGTATTTCCATGTGCCAAAAATAATTAAATCGAACTGATTGAAATTCAAAAATTAATAGGAAGCTGTATATTTGTCATTATGAAAAGAATTCTAACAACATTCCTTGTCATTGGACTAATCTCGGCATGTAAAAATGAACCGACGGAAGATCCAAAATCAGATCCTAAAGAAAAAACCTCAAATTCAACGGTTGAAAGTATGGCGAAAAGTCATATTGAGTCTAAATTGGGGATTCCAGCCGACGAAAAATACACCTATCATATTTACAAAGAACATTTAGACAGTGATAACAAAATTGATGCTGTGATTACTGTAAATAGAAAGCAATTTGCGCTTCATAAAGCAAAAGAATCGAATAAAACTGCAAAATCTGCAGAAACAGGGTTCATGGGGAATTATAACTACATATTTTATTATGACGGAGGACTGAACATGATTTCACCAGAAATAAAAGTACCTTCAAGTGCGCTTTGTGAATTGAATATAATTTTCGAAAACATTACTTCGGATGCGTACAAGGATATTATTATCGACTATCGAATTATGGATGCTTCATTTTATGATTTCTTGACGGTTAACAATCATAGTCCTGAGCGAATTTTTCAATGGAAACATTTCGAAGGATTGGATAACAGCGGACCAGTTGAAGCTTTTCATTTTGAATACACCGATGGAACATTGAATCCGCGCAAAGACATTTTGGTTAAAAAATCAATTCTCAAAAAACCAACTTCAGAAGTAGACAGATATACATTTGTTCCTGAATTGGTTCTAACAGATGAATTAGTTTATCGTTTCTTTTATTTGCCTGAGCAGGGGAAATATGTAACCAAAACAAAATAAAAAAAGGCGGTTCACCATTGCGAACCGCCTTTTTCATATTCTATTCTGCCAATTAGAACGAACCTCTCAATGTTAAGATGAAGTTTCTTCCTGGTGCTGAAATGTTAGAAGCAAAAACACGATAGTTTTGATCCAAAATATTTTCACACGCTACTTGTAATCCAAGGTATTTGTTGAATTGGTAAGATAAACGTGCATTTACTGTATACCACGATGGCATTCCTTCTGGTAAAGCATAAGCTTGATTATCCTCTCCAAATGGATTGTAATCAGCAATTCGTTTCCAAGCACTGTAATTTACAAATAAATCTGCACGGAACTTTTTGTCTGAAATTTGCACTCCAAATTTCCCAAACACAGGTGGAATGTGATCCAATGGAATTGCAGTTGAATCTGTAACAATTCGAGCATGCGTATAATTATAAGTCGCATACATTGATACATTGTCATTAAATCTACCGTTCAATCCTAACTCCAGACCATACATGTAAGCTTTATTTGCATTTGTTGTAGCAACAACTTTACTCATTGTTCCAGCGTACATAATAGAATCTTGTCCGTTATATGTGAAGTTTTGAGTTGTTAATGCGTTACGATACAATGTGTAATAACCCGTTGCAGAGGCAGTTAACCAATTTCCAAACTTATTAGAAACACCAACTTCGCCATTGTATGTGTATTCTGGTTTTAAATCTGGATTTGGAACATTAATAGAACCCGCTGTAGATTCAAAAACTTTACTCAAATCATCAACGTTTGGAGCTCTAAATCCTGTTGAAACTAAAGCTGTAACACGACAATCAGTTGTAGGCATATAAATCAATCCAATATTTCCGTTTAAAGCATTGTTATTTTGTTTCGCATCTTTAAAAGGGAAATTAAAGAAAGTAGTATCAGTGAATTTTGCATTTAATCCAACATTTGAAAATCGCAAACCATCATTTAAAATTAATTTGTTCGAAATTTCCATGGTATGTGTTGCATAAACAGCAATAGAACTCATTGTTGCTCCACCAGAAGCATAACGTGTATCTAAAGGAGATTCAATTCCAGTAACAATATCTTTTGTAAATGCTGTTGAGTTTACTTTGTTATACCAGCCCTCTAAACCATAGCGAATTTCATTTTTACCTGCTTTTTTAGTAAAATCTAAATTTGCAGTAATAATATCAAGGTTTTCAACACGGTGATTTTGCGCAACTTTTTGATATTTTCTATCTATTCTACTTTCTTCAATTTGTTGGTAACCAACAATTAAACGCGCATTATCATATATTTTAGTCTTTTTAGACAATTCCACTGAATAAGACGCTAAAAGTCTTTTTTGTGGACCATAATACCATTCACCAAATTTTGGTTTACCACCTGAAGTTTGAGTCAAGCGGTCATAACGATCGATATTTGAAGAATTCGAAAATTGCAAATTCACTGTATGTTTAACAAAATCACTTTGTTTAAATAAGAATTTTTGTAACAAGTCGTATTGTGTGTATCCTGAACCAACTTGTACATTCGAATCTGCATTCACAACAGTTGAGTCAACTCCATTGAATTGTTGAACATACCAAGGGCGAGCACCAAAATTGCCTACTGCTGGCTCACGATTAGCACCTTGACGTAAATCTCCATAATTAGAATACGTAAAAGATGTTAACGATCCGAATTTTTTACCACCTACTGAAACATCAGCATGCGCGGCATAACCAGAAACAGCAGACATATAACGCGTGTATGCATTTGCTTTAACTAATGTTTTACCATCAGTTGACAATAAAGGATTTTTCGTTGTAAACGACATTACACCTCCCAGTGCATCTGATCCGTAAACCACAGATCCTGGACCATAAACAATTTCAACGCGATCCATGATCGAGTTATCCAATGTTATTATGTTTTGTAAGTGTCCTCCACGGTAAATTGCATTATTCATACGGATTCCATCAACAACCATCAATACTTTATTCGTTTCAAAACCACGAATTATTGGTGAACCACCACCTAATTGAGATTTTTGAACCATTACATTTCCTGAGTTTGCAATCACATCTGCAGTGGATGTTTGATTCATATTTTGTAAATCAGAAGAACGAATCACTTGGATTTTTTGAGCAACGTCACGTTTTTTCTCTTCGAATTTACTTGCTGAAACTACCACTTCATCCAACGTGTTTGAATTTTCTTTTAAATTCAAGGTATAATTCAACGATTTTAATTGGTCAACCGACACAGAAATTGGCAAATAATTCGGGTGAATAAAAATTAATTGCTGATTAGCACTCAATCCACTCAAATTAATAATTCCAGCGCTTGTAGACGTTGTGAAAGGTTTGCTTTCATTTAATTTATAGACTTCAACTCCACTGATTGGTTGAAGATTTTGATCAATTGCAGTAATTGATTGGGCCTGTGCAATAAAATACGCGCACAAGCAAACGATAAGTAAGCTTATTTTTTTCATTTCAATTTTTCTTAATTAATAATAAATTATCACGGAATAGCGTGAATTTGATTTAATATAATTAAGAATATTGCGGAGGTGGTGAATCAATCGAGAAAGAGATTGATTGAAATAGATTAGTGTAAAAACTATTAAATTCAATTTTACTATTGTCAATAAAAGCAACGATCGAAATATCTTTTGAAGCTGTTAAATACGGTAATTTGATTAATTTGAACCAATTTGAAACAGGAGTTTGATGGTCGTCTCCACCCAAATTATTGGAAACCGTTTGACCAAGGCGTGCGAAAAGAACCTTTTCTTGTGAATCGGAAATACACTCAAAAGTTGTTAGTCCATTCTTGTGTTTTGTTTTATAAACAACATCATACAAGCTATCTTGAAATTGAAATTCATTCTTTTTCAACCAAGTAAGATCGTTTATTTCTGCGGCTGAAAAAGTAAATTGAACCAATTCTTCTTTTGGAACACCCTTTTTCAAAAGGCCTTTGATTTCTTTCTTTAATTTGAAATGCGAAAATTCGAAATAGCCGACAAATCCAATAATTTGCCAAGTCATTAATCCGAATAATAAGTATGAAATCAGTTTTCGCACATACAAATGTATAAATTTGTTAAATGAAAACGACTCAAATGGTGATTTTTTGATGAAAAACTATATTCAATCTTCCAAAACTTTCAGATACTTTACATTGGGCAATTCTGAAACTGCTAAAAAAATGCTTTTCGTGCTTCATGGCTATGGCCAATTGCCTGAATATTTCATTCAAAAATTCAAAACTTTAGAAAGCGACTATTTCATCGTAGCTCCGGAAGGAATGCATCGCTTTTACACCAAAGGAAGTTCTGGTAGAGTTGGTGCGTCATGGATGACAAAAGAGGAACGTTTAACTGATATTTCAGATACGATCAATTATTTGAATACGCTTTATTCTCATGTTTCCCAACAATTTGAAGTAAATCAAATCAGTATTCTTGGATTTTCACAAGGAGCTGCAACAGCCGCAAGATGGTTTTATTCAGATGAAAAATTAGCAAGTGAGTTAATTATTTGGGCAAGTGTTTTTCCACCTGATTTAGAGATTTCGACTGAAATCAATCTATCCTTAAATTCAACGAACAAATTTGTTATTGGAAATCAAGATGAATACTTTACTCTGGAGCAACAAAAAGAATTAATGGAATTCTATAAAGCTAAAGGTTTTGAGGTGTTTCAATTTGAAGGAAAGCACGATATTGATACTTTAACATTAACTCGAGTATTAAGCGAATAGATTCATTTCAACTTTATCTTTTTTTATTTGGCACAATTTCTGATATTTGCACCGAAAAATAAACAATTATGAAATTTTTAGCATCGCTATTTATCATCCTTTCATTCACTAGTTTCGGTCAGGATGCCAAATCTCAAGGAATACTTGACAAACTTTCAACGAAAATGAAAGGTCAAAAATCATTCTACATTGAGTTTACAGCAAATATTAAAAACACTTCCAACGGAACAAACGAAAGTGAAACAGGTAAAGGTTGGGTAAAAGGAAATAAATTCTACGCTTCATACGGTGATAATACAATCATTTCAAATGGTGTAAAAACATGGACCATTGTAAAGGAAGAAAAATCTGTGTATGAAACAGATGCCAGCGAAGACGATGAAGAAACTATGAATCCAAAGAAATTAATGACAATTTGGGAATCAGGTTTTAAAAACAAGTATGAAAAAGAAGATAAATTGAACAATGAAGCAGTTCATGTAATCAATTTATATCCTAAAGTACCAGCGAAAGTTGACTATCATACAATTACATTGTACATTTCAAAAGCTACGAACGAATTGAAAAAAGCAGTGATGAAAACCAAAGATGGTACAACAATGACGTACACTTTGACAAAATTCACTTCTAATCCAACTGTTGAAGATTCGAAATTTGTATTTGACATTAAAAAATATCCTGGTTATACATTGATTAAAGATTAATTTTGAACCAATAAAAACCAAAAAGGCTACCATAATCGGTAGCCTTTTTTTTGTGCCTTATTTTTTCTTCTGTCCTTTTTTCTTCGGACGTCCGTATTTTTCTTGTTTGATTTTCTTCCAGTCTTTGCGCACATTCACTTTGGAATTTTTCGCTGATTTCTCATGAAAAGCAGGACCAACATCTTCGCGTTTTTTAATCTTAACTGCTGGTTCTGGCATTGAAATTCGAGGTTCTTCCTCATAAATCAATTCGTTCGATATTTCAACCGATTCAGGAAAATCAACGTATTCCAATTTCAATTCGCCAAGTCCTTCCGTGATGTGTTTTTCACTAGTAGCTTCAAACGGTGAAAAGAAGCTGATTGCCTCCCCTTTTCGATCCGCACGACCCGTTCGACCAACACGGTGAATGAAGTTCTCAAAATCATCTGGAGCATCAAAATTGACAACATGTGTAACGCCAGTAATATCGATACCACGTGAAATCAAATCCGTTGCGATTAAAATTGAGATTTCACCTGATTGGAAAGCATTTACTGTTTCGAAACGATTGTTCTGAGATTTATTGGAATGAATTACGCCTAAACGTTCTTCAAAGTTTGGCAATAAACGCTCGTAAACAGTCATTGCAAACGTTTTACTCGAAACAAAAACCAAAACTTTTTCCATTTCTGATTTTGTAGCAAGTAAATCTTCCAACAAATTCAATTTGGTATTAAAGTTTGGTACCGAATACGCTGTCAAATGAATGTTTTCCAATGGCGTTCCTGCTGGAGCAGCCTCAACCTTAACTGGATTCACGAAATATTCATCGATTAATTCTTCTACTTGCTCATTCATTGTAGCAGAGAAGAACAAACTTTGTTTCTTTTCAGGTAACAAATCAAGAACGTTTAGTAATTGGTGTTTAAATCCAAGGTCAAACATCTCATCAACTTCATCGACAATCAATCGTTTGATGCCTTTTAGTACTAAATCACCGCGCAAAGCTAAATCCAACAAACGTCCAGGAGTTGCAACTAGTACATCCAAGCCCATATTGATTTGATCCGCTTGTGTGCGAATATTTGTTCCACCATAAACCCCAACAACCGTTAAGGTCATATACGTTGTTAATTGTTCAACTGTTTCCACAATTTGAGCAACCAATTCGCGTGTTGGAACAATAATTAAAATTTGAGGTAAACGGTCTTTCGAAAAATTCCATTGTCTCAAAGCAGGCAACAAATAAGCTAAGGTCTTTCCCGTTCCTGTTTGTGCAATTCCAATCATGTCTTTTCCTGACATTACAACTGAAAATGCTTTTCCTTGAATAGTTGTTGGTGTTGTATATCCCAGATCATCCAATGCATTGAGCAAAGGTTTATTCAAATTAAGATCTCTAAATGTAAATTCTTCCATGTTGTTTTCTTCTTCTCGCGGAATGATTGGAAAAAAAATCCGACTCTAATGAATCGGATTCTTTTAACGATTGTATTAATATTCTAACAGTTGATTGATTGCCTCAACCAAGCGTTGTTTCGGTAAAAATTGACTTTCCAATGGAACAGCAAAAGGCACTGGTGTATCCAAAGATGCCACACGTTTAACTGGTGCATCTAATTCGGTGAAACAATTTTCAGTAATCAATGCTACTAATTCACCACCAATTCCACCAGTCATGCAATCTTCATGCAGCACTATCACTTTTCCGGTTTTACGTGCAGCTGCGAAAATTGCTTCGTTGTCCAAAGGCAACAATGTTCTTAAATCTAAGATTTCAGCAGACACATTTGGCATAGCTTCAATCGCTTCCATTGCCCAATGAACACCTAATCCGTAGGTAATAATTGTGATATCTGTTCCTTCTTTCGCTGTTCGTGCTTTTCCGATTTCCACGGTGTAATAGTCGTTTGGAATTTCTTCCTTCAAACTTCTATACAAGTATTTGTGCTCGAAAATCATGACTGGATTTGGATCTTCAATCGCGGCATTCATCATTCCTTTTGCATCATAAACAGTTGATGGATAGAGAATTTTTAATCCTGGAGTATGCACAAACCATGCTTCGTTACTTTGCGAATGGAAAGGTCCTGCAGCCGTTCCTGCACCTGTAGGCATGCGCACGACAACGTCAGCATTTTGTGACCAACGCCAATGCATTTTAGCCAAATTATTTACGATTTGGTTAAATCCACATGTTACGAAATCTGCGAATTGCATCTCAACTACTGCTTTCATACCAGCAATAGACAAGCCTAAACCAGCTCCAACAATTGCACTTTCACAAATTGGTGTATTTCGAACACGGTCTTTACCGAACTGATCAACAAATCCTTCTGTCACTTTAAACGCACCACCATATTCAGCGATGTCTTGTCCCATAATCACCAATTCCGGGTATTTCTCCATTGATTCGCGCAAACCATCTTGAATGGCATCAATGAAACGTTTTTCAGTTGTAGCTCCTTTCCCTTCAATTACTTCTTGAGAAAAAGGTGCGTAAACATCTTCCAATTCAGTTTCTAACGAAGCTGTAATTGCAGGTTCTGCATGAGCCGTATCAAATCCTGTCTGAATTTCTTCTTTAATTTCTTTTTTAAATGAGGCTTCTTGCTCATCTGTCAAAACACCAATTTCTTTCAAATACAATTCAAAATTAGAAACTGGATCTTGTTTCGACCATTCATCTTGTAATCCTTCTGGATAGTATTTGGTTCCTGATGCTTCTTCGTGCCCACGCATTCTGAAGGTCATCAATTCCAAGATATATGGTTTTGGATTTTCGCGAATTTCTTCATTGATTTTGCGAACCGCATTAATTACTTCAAGAATGTTATTTCCATTCACTTGAACAGCTTCCATTCCATAACCAATTCCTTTATCGATGAATTGTTTACAACGGAATTGCTCTGAAGATGGTGTTGAAAGTCCCCAACAGTTATTTTCAATTGCAAAAATCACTGGTAAATCCCATACAGAAGCTACATTCAATGATTCATGAAAATCACCTTCAGAAGCACCACCATCACCTGTAAAAACGATTGTTGATTTTTTTTCTTTTTTCAATTTGGCAGCTAAGGCAATTCCATCAGCAATTCCCAACTGTGGTCCAAGGTGAGAAATCATACCAACCACTTTGTATTCTTGTGTTCCAAAATGGAAAGAGCGATCACGACCTTTTGTAAAACCCGAAAGTTTTCCTTGAAACTGAGCAAACAAACGCTCCAATGGAATTCCGCGTGTTGTGAAAATCCCAAGATTACGGTGCATCGGTAAAATATATTCATCTTGGTTCATTGCATATGCACAACCTACTGAAATACCTTCTTGTCCCCAACCAGAAAACCACTTTGTAATTTTCCCTTGACGCAATAAAATCAACATTTTCTCCTCGATCAAACGAGGTTTAAGGATTGTTTTATAGATCGTCAACAATTCTTGGTCATCAAATCCTTCGCGGTTAAAGTCGATGTATCGTTTTTCTAATACTTCCATTCTTTGTGTAATTGCAATTGAATTTGCAAAATTAATCGAATTTGTGGCAGAAAAAGGCAAAAAGGTGAATTTCTTTAAACGAAAAAAGGCTGATTCAGAAGAACCAGCCTTTTCAAGTATAGTGAAAATGATTAAACCAAACCTTGGTCAATCATAGAATCAGCAACTTTTACGAAACCAGCAATGTTTGCTCCTTTAACGTAATCGATTGTTCCATCTTCTCTTTTACCGTATTTAACACAAGCTTCGTGGATAGAAACCATGATTCCGTGTAAACGTTGATCAACTTCTTCAGCTGGCCAAGATAAACGTAATGAGTTTTGAGACATTTCAAGACCTGAAGTTGCAACCCCACCAGCGTTAGACGCTTTTCCTGGAGAGAACAATACTCTTGCAGCATCAAATTCAGCGATTGCTTCTGGAGTTGAAGGCATGTTAGCACCTTCAGCAACACAGATAACACCGTTTGAAATCAATACTTTCGCTTCGTCACCGTTCAATTCGTTTTGAGTAGCACAAGGTAAAGCGATATCAACTTTCACTTCCCAAGGACGTTTTCCTGCAACGAATTTCGCAGATGGATATTTAGCAACGTATTCTTCGATACGACCTCTTTTAACATTTTTCAATTCCATAACGAAAGCCAATTTCTCAGCGTTGATTCCGTCAGCATCGTAGATGTAACCAGATGAATCTGATAATGTAACAACTTTAGCACCTAATTGAGTAGCTTTCTCACAAGCGTATTGTGCAACGTTTCCTGAACCAGAAACAGCAACAACTTTACCGTTGAAAGAATCATTTTTAGTAGCTAACATTTCTTTCGCGAAATATACAGTTCCGTATCCTGTCGCTTCTGGACGAATCAACGACCCACCCCAGTTACGTGCTTTACCAGTTAATACACCTGTAAATTCATTACGAATTCTTTTGTATTGACCGAACATGTAACCAATTTCACGACCACCAACACCGATATCACCAGCAGGTACATCCGTATCAGCACCAATATGACGAGAAAGTTCAGTCATAAATGATTGACAGAATTTCATTACTTCGTTATCTGATTTTCCTTTTGGATCGAAATCAGAACCACCTTTACCTCCACCCATTGGCAATGTAGTTAAAGAGTTTTTGAAGATTTGCTCGAATCCTAAGAATTTCAAAATTGACAAGTTCACAGATGGGTGGAAACGTAAACCACCTTTGTACGGTCCGATTGCAGAGTTAAACTCAACACGGTAACCTCTGTTCACTTGAATTTCTCCTTTGTCATCCAACCATGGAACACGGAAAATAATTGTTCTTTCTGGCTCAACAATGCGATCTAAAATTTTAGCCGCTTTGTACTTTGGTGTTTCTTCAATTACAGGAATAACTGCTTCAGCTACTTCATGAACTGCTTGAATAAACTCTTTCTCGTGACCATTTGTTGCTTTCACACGTTCCATGAAAGCATCAATTTCTGCTTGATATTTGTTTGACATTATTTATCTGGTTTTAAAATAACGAGGCAAATGTAAATATTTTTTAAAGCAATTATCAAAAAATGGGAAGTAATCTATTAATTCGTTGATAACTATTAAATATTCACTGAATCTTAGCAAATATTCACAAAAACACAACATTGCAACATTAAAAGTAATTTTCTGTGAATCCTTCAAGCAACTTTAAGTAAATTTGTGCGTCTAAAACACGTAACAATTACATTACTTGAGATGAAAAACATATTATCAATTATTAGTATCACATTAATTTCCTTTATAGGTTACAATCAAGCGCTTCCAGCAGTTAATCTTTGCCTAGGTCAAGATGCTACTGTTTGTCAAGGTCAACAAGTTGTTATCACAAATTGTGGAGGTACTGGTGGAAGTACTGGTGCAGCAGGAATTAATCTAAATGCTCCGACAAGTGTTTCTTTGTGGGATGACGTTTGGTCATCATCTGTTCCAATTGGTTTTCCATTTAGTTTCTATGGTACAAATTATAACAATTGTGTAATTGGGTCAAACGGACTAGTTTCATTTGACTTATCGAAAGCGGGTGGTTACTGTGCTTGGTCATTAGGTGGTGTAGGTTCTTTGCCAAATTCAACATTTTTTGATGCAAAAACTTCAGCAATGGGATGTTACCAAGATATGAATCCAGGTTTGGGAGGTACAATCCAATATCAAACAGTTGGTACTGCCCCAAATCGCGTTTTTGTTGTTTTGTACAAAGAAATTCCAATGTTCTCTTGTGGTTCATGTACTTATTTAGCCATTATGTTATATGAAACCTCTAATAAAGTAGAATTTCATATTGGAAACAAACCACCATGTACAGCATGGAATGGGGGGTTAGCTATACAAGGAAATGAAAATGCATCAGGATCAGCAGCAGTAATCACGACAGGGAGAAATAATACTCAGTGGTCTGCAAATCAAGATGGTAAACGATTTACACCAACATCGCCTGCAAACACCTCTACGTATACGGTTTCAACAGTTCCTTATATTTTGGTATCATCACCAGGAACAAATATGCTTTGGCAAAATACTTTGGGACAAACATTCCCATATAACAATGGTGTACTTAACGTAACTTCCGTTCCTCCAGGCACAACGGGATATTTCATTACTGGTTCTGCTTGTGGTACAGGTATTGGTTCAATTACTAATGATACAACTTGGCTAACAAGAGTAAACTCAACTGTAACTGCTACTTCTACTCCAGATATTTGTAGTACAGGAATTGGAACAGTTACCGCAAATCCAGGAAATGGAACTGCGCCGTTCACATTTAATTGGCCTACTTTAGGAGCAACTACACAAACAGTTACAAATGTTCCCGGCGGAACATATACAGTTCAAATGACAGATGCGAATGGTTGTCCTTCTTCAGCGAATGTTATTGTTGGAAATACTCCAGCAGCCTTTACTGGAACAACAACTTTAGTTTCATGTCCGGGAGGAGCTGATGGATCTGCCACTGCAACTATGACTCCACCATTAGGAACTGTAACATATCTTTGGAATGATCCTTTAGCTCAAACAACTGCAACAGCAACTGGTTTAGCAGCTGGAGCTTATACTTGTACGGTTACTTCTACGGTTGGTTGTACAGGAACTGTTAACGTAACAGTTACTGAAATTCCTGGAATGATTGCAACAATCACGAATCAAGTTGATGCTACATGTAATTCTGATAATAATGGTATAGTTGAAGTTACAGTAACTCAAGGAACACCTATTTATACTTATAGTTGGGATAATTCTTCATCAACATCAAATATTGCAAATGACTTGTATGCAGGAACTCATACTGTTACAGTAACCGATAATTTAGGATGTGTTGTAACAGCTACAGCAACAATTTCAGAACCTGCGCCACTTTCAATTACAAGTTTGACTCCTCCGACACAAATTTGTCCAGAGGATGATATTTTGTTGAGTGTTACAGGAACAGGTGGTTCAACAGCGAAAACGTTCACATGGTCTCAAAACGGTCTTATTATTGGAACAGGGACTTCAATTACAGTTGATCCAACAACAACGAATACACAGTATTGTGTTGAACTTTCTGAAGCTTGTGGTTCACCGACGGATGATTCATGTACAGTGATCACCTTCCCTACTCCAATTGTTCCGAGTATAATGCCAAATAAAACTGAAGATTGTATCCCAGGATTTTTTGAATTCCAAAACACATCATCAAATGGTGGTGAAATTGCGACAACATATTTTGAATTTTCAAATGGAGACAATTATTTAGAAGTTGGAAATGATTCAATTTCAAATACGTTTGAGATTCCAAATTTCTATTCTGTTTCGATGACTGCAACTTCAATTTACGGTTGTGTTTATGCGGATACGTTTATTAATTTGATTGAAGTTAAACCGTTGCCAGTTGCAGATTTTACATTCTCTGCAAATCCTGCAACATTCTTTGAAACTTCTATTCAATTACAAGATAGATCATCTGTTGATGTTGTAGATTACCAATGGTTTAGCCCAGGATCTACACCTTCATATAGTTACTCTCAAAATCCAGTATTTACGTTCCCAGAAGGAGAAGTTGGAACATATCCTGTAACTTTGGTAGTAACTTCAGAGCATGGTTGTATGGATACAACAACTTACATGATGAATATTATTCAAGATATCATTTTCTATGCTCCAAATACATTTACACCAGATGGCGATGAACATAATCAATCATGGGAAATATTTGTAGCTGGATTAGATATCTATCATTTCGAATTATTCATATTCAATCGTTGGGGTGAAGTAATTTGGGAATCACATGATCCTTCTGCAAAATGGGATGGAACATACAAAGGTGAAATTGTACCAAATGGAATGTATATTTGGAAAGCAAGTGGAAAAGACCAAATTAACGATGGTAAATACGAATTTAACGGATATATCAACGTTATTAGATAATACCTACAATTACTATTATGGAAAGGGAGATTAACGTCTCCCTTTTTTATTTCTTTTTGGTATCGTTTTTGAAAGAAACCACAAAAAATAGTAAGTTTGACAAAATCTTAAAATCATGAAACGATTAATAATTCCAGTAAGTATAGTTTTTTTAGGCGCAACATTCACGGCATGTGACGTTCTTGAAGAAGCAGCATCAATGGTAACAACCACTACAAACACGAATTCTACTCCAGCTTTAACGAATACTGAAGTAATTTCAGGTTTAAAAGAAGCATTAAATGTAGGTATCAAAAACTCGGTTAATTTAACTTCTGTTACAGACGGTTTCTTAGGTAACGCAGCAATTCGTCTTCCATTCCCTGAAGATGCTCTTAAAGTAAAGCAAAAAGCATTGGATTGGGGTTTAAGTGGTCAAGTTGATAAATTTGAAACAACTTTAAATAGAGCCGCTGAAGAAGCAACTAAAGAAGCACTTCCTATTTTTATGGATGCGATCACAAACATGAGCATTTCTGATGGCTTCTCAATCTTAAATGGTGGAGATGGTGCTGCAACAAAATTTTTAAAAGATCAAACGACAGCTAAACTTGTTACTGCCTTTAGTCCAAAGGTTGAGGCGGCAATCGCTAAAGTGAAATTAACAGAATACTGGAACCCTATCATCACAAAATACAATTCAGCGATGACTTTAACTGGTGGTGAAAAGTTAAATCCAGATTTGAACAAATATGTGACTGAAAAAGCAATTGCTGGATTGTTCCACATGGTTGAACAAGAAGAAAACAAAATTAGAAAAGATCCTATGGCGCGAGTTTCAGATATTTTACAAAAAGTATTTGGAAGTATTACGTCAAAATAATCTTCATTTTTTATACTTTAGGGTACAGAATTGTTTCTGTGCCCTTTTTATTTTTTACACATGCAATTTCCTCCATCAGAACTCGTATTGAATGATAAAAATCAAGTTTATCATTTAGGATTATCTCCCGAAAATATTTCTACAAAAGTTATTCTTGTTGGAGATCAAGATCGCGTATCAATGATTTCTGATTTTTTTGATTCTATTGAACATCAATCACAACATCGTGAATTTGTTTGTCATACTGGAGTGTATCAAGGAAAACGTATATCGGTTATTTCAACTGGAATTGGAACAGACAATATCGATATCACAATGAATGAATTAGACGCATTGGTGAACATTGATTTAATCAAGCGTGAGGAAAAAACGGCCAAAACTGCACTTTCAATCATCCGAATTGGAACATGTGGAATTTTGCAAGGAGAAATACCTGTACACTCATACATTTTATCAACGCACGCTTTTGGTCTTGATAATGTTGCTCATTTCTATGATATCACCTTTAGCCCTGAAGAGTTAGAATTGAAAAATGCCTTACAAAACCATTTAAACTTACCAACGACAATTCAACCGTATTTGATTTCGGCCTCTCCCCGATTAACATCACTATTGGATTCATCAGAGACACATAATGGAATCACGGTCACAAGTAGCGGTTTTTACGGTCCACAAGGTCGACAATTGCGCTTAAAGAATAGTATTGAAGGAATGAATGAGAAACTCACATCATTCAGCTATAAAAATCAATTCGTGAGTAATTTTGAGATGGAAAGTTCTGCAATTTTCGCTTTAGGAAGAGCAATGGGACATGAATGTGCCACAATCTGCTTAGGAGTAGCTAATCGTCCAAACATGCAATTCTCGAAAGGTTATACGGAAGAAATGAAAGGATTGATCAAATACGTACTTGACCGAATTTAATTTTGCGGGCGATAAATCATGTATTTTCCTTTGTAAATGGTTGAAAATTTCAACGAACTAATGCCAACTTTTTTTCCAGTATAAGCCGTATTTTGATGAATTAATTCAACTTCATCTGAAGAAATTACCTTATTTACGATTGCCGTGTGTTGGTCCATCGTAACGGAATACGTTGTTTTCCCCTCCTTGTATTTAATTTTCACACCTTTAAACTGAATGATATCTCCTGGCATCAAACAATCATCTATGGAAAGAAGTTTACCATATTCAAATTTGTTATCCCAAACAGCGTTACATGATTCAAGAGCATATTTTGCTAAATCCCAACACTCACCTCTACCAACTTTCTTTTTCAAATTGGTCTGAGCAAAATTCAACACTTGTTTATTCAATGGCGCAATACTGTCACATTGGGCATTTGTGAAAAAATTAACTGCTAAAAAAAGGAATATGGAGATTAACTTCATGTCTAGTTAACGAAAAATATCATGAAGGATACATTAAAATCCGGCTGCTGTTAAAATTCGTTGTACTCTTGGCTTATCAACCATTAAAACGGGTTCAGCAAACAAGGACTCTTCGTCTTGTTGTACTTTTACAGTTCCCGAGAAATGTATAGCACTTGGTTTCAATTCTTGGGCTATTTTCCCTGCATTAGCGGCACTTATTCCTCCACCAGTCATAATTTCAATTCTTCCTGCACTGTGAGCTACCATTTGCTTCAATATTGGCAAACCTAATTCAACGTTTCTAGCCAATCCAGAAGATAAAATACGATTCACACCATGTTTTATCAAAACATCCATTGCTTTTTCCCATTCTATGCAATCATCAAAAGCACGGTGAAAGGTTACTTCCATTCCTTTTGCCTTTTGCATGGCTTCGTGTAAAAATTTTTCATCTACCTCTCCAGCTTCGGTCAGCGCACCAATCACAATTCCCTTAGCTCCCATTTCTTTGCAATTCAAAATTTCTCGCAACATCACCTCTACTTCTTCTTCAGAGTAAAAGAATCCTCCTGGGCGCGGACGAATTAGCACATGCGTTTCAATTCCATAGGCAATTGCATATTCAATCATTCCGTAAGATGGTGTAATTCCACCTTGTTCGAGCGTTTGACACAATTCAATTCGGTCAAAATTCAATTCTTTTGCAATTTTTATCGCATCAATTGAAGCAGCACAAAGTTCAAATTTCATTACTTAAAATAAATTATAAGTTCATCCATGAATGTCCAAGGTACATTGTTTTCACCAGGCAATCCTTCTGGAATCATATCAAATGTCGTTAATTTAATATTCACAAAGCGTCCTTTTGATTTTAGTTTCGCTCGATACGGCATTAAACTTTTTGGATCAATTGTAAATTCATAAGTCTTAATTTCAGCGTTTTTCAAATACTTCCATTTCTTCCCATTTTTTGAAACGGAAAACCGCAAAATATATGGATGGTGAATCCAAGAACCTTCATCCTGTAAGAAGCTTAAATCGATCGAATCAATCGCAGAAATTTTCCCTAAATCAACTTGTAATTCAATTTCCTGTTCTTGAAAACCGAGCCATTCATTTCCTTTCCATGGACGTGTGCCGAGAATTCCATCAGTTAAGGTTTCTCCTCCTTTACCGGCGTATTGAGCGGAAGGTTTTGTTACCAACTCAACATTAAGTCCCAAAGAAGGATGCTGAACGATGGTAAAACCTTGTTTGTCTTCTGTGAATTTATTAGAAATTTCAACTGTCACGGGATTTATTTGATTGCCTTTTGTTCGTTCGAAAAAGATGCTATCGCTCTTCGTCAACCCTTGTTCGTGTGCGCTTTTATTGTCCGAATAATGAACGATGAATGATTGATCAGCGGCCTCTTTTGCTAATTCCAATTTCACTCCATTCTCTGCCTTTTTAATCGAATACTTAGCAAAGGTTACTGCTTTCGAAAAATTGACATTGTAGCGTTCTAAATAGGCAAATTGTCGGTTCAATAAGGTTGATTTAAACTCAGAATATTCCGGCTTTTTCTTACACCAAAGTGTTTGTGACAAGGCTAATGCACGTGGATATGTCATGTATTCCAGTTGTTGAAGATCTGGAATGTATTCTGTCCACAGATTTGCTTGTCCTCCCAAAATGTAAAACGCTTGTTGATCTGTAAAACCTTTTGGAATCGGACTAAATTCATACACTTTTTCGATCGGAGTAAATCCGCCAATCGCAAGTGGTTCACTTGGAGAATCACTTTGATAATGGTCAAAATAACAATGTGATCCAGGGCTCATCACCACAAAGTGTTCTTGTTTTGCAGCTTCAATTCCACCGTCAAATCCTCTCCACGACATCACTGCAGCATTTGGACTTAAACCACCTTCTAAAATTTCGTCCCAACCAATTAATTTTCTTCCTTTCGATGTCAAATATTCATCCATTTTTCCGATGAAATAACTTTGAAGTTCATGTTCATCTTTCAAACCATGTTCTCTAATAACTGCTTGGCATTTTTTACATTTTTTCCAACGTGCTTTTGGTGCTTCATCTCCACCGATGTGAATATAGGTCGATGGAAAAAGCTCTAAAACCTCATCCATAATACCATACAAGAAATCAAAGGTAGATTCATGCGCACAAAAAATGTCATCAAAAACACCCCACAAACCTGGTACGGATTGATATTCACCTGTACATGAATACTCTGGATATGCAGCTAAAGCCGCACGTGCATGACCCGGCATTTCTATTTCAGGAACGATATTAATGTAGCGTGCTGATGCATAGGCAACAACTTCTTTAATTTGCTCTTGTGTATAAAAACCACCATATTTTTCAACAGTATATGTGCGCGGAGTTGTACTGTAATGTGCGTTCACAGTGCTATCTCGCCACGCTCCTATTTCTGTCAATTTAGGATATTTTTTTATCTCAATTCTCCAACCTTGATCGTCCGTTAAATGCCAATGAAAGGTATTAAACTTGTACAATGCCATTAAATCGATAAAACGCTTTACTTCTTCTACTGAGTAAAAGTGACGTGCTACATCTAAATGTAAACCGCGCCATTGAAAATTTGGAGCATCTTGAACGAAACATTTTTGAATGTACAAAGCACCATTTTCACCTTCCATCATTTGTAATAAGGAAACAACCGCATAAAAACAACTTTCCTCAGAACTATAGGTAATTGTGACCGATTCATTCACGTTGATTGAATACCAATCTTTAGGTACGTTTGCTATTTTTTTGAATACAATGTCTTTACTGACTGCCGAAACGGTTGTCCGCAGATCATATACATGATTGAATTTTTCTATTAAATAGGTTTTAATTCTCTCCGGTAAATCCTTTGAACAAATTGAAATATTGTCAGTTAACATCAATTGTCCTTCTGCTAATTTATAGACTTCTGGAGTTGGAATAATTGGTTGACTAGCTGAAATTTCAGGAATCGACTGTGCATTTACAAGTTTTGTAAAAACAAGTATGATCAGCAGCGTTGCGAACGTTTTTAACTTCATGAAAAGGATAAATTAGGATTTTCTTTCTTGGAATCAGCGGATAGATTCAAGAAGCAAAAGAACAAAATAAGTGCAAAGTTGGCCAAGCCCATCCACCCAGCTTGAGTAACCAAAGTTGAAATGGTTTTACCCAACAAATCATTTGACTTCAAGCTATACGGGAGAATTAATATCACGAAAACAAACCAAAACAGTGGTTTTCTTAGTTGAATAAGACGTTTAAGAATGATGAGAATTAGTGGTAAACTCAACAAAAAATGCTCTGTGTCCGTTACAAAGAAATTGGGTGTAAATGCTAGAAACAAAGCTGACCATTCAATAAAACTTAACGAATTTAATTTTTGTTTTTGGATTGTAAGGATCAATAAACCTACTAAAATCAGTAAACCGATTAGTGACGGCAACCAATCAGAATACACTCCAAAATAGTACTTAGCCAAGTATTTAAATGAATTTTCACTGACAATGTAATCTCCATGTCGATCGATAGCAGCAATCCAATCTTTCCAGAGATTCATTCCTCCTTCCCATCCTTTGTGAATAAAAGGAACGAAGAGATAGACAATTCCAAAACTAAACATAGCCCAAATCGTTTTCCATTGTTTAAAGAAAAGCAAAGGAATAAAAGCCAAAATAATTATTGGTTTCAAGATTACCATTAAACTCCAAACGATTGCTAATGGAACTGTTTTTTTGGCAAGAAATGCTTTAAAACCTAGTATGAATAATGCAAAAAGCACCAAATTCACATTCCCCATGTGAAATTCTCGTACCAAATGAACTGCAATAAAAACAAAGGCTAAATATAAAAGTCCTCGTTTCTTCTTATCGCCAATGGTTTGATAAAAAAGAATTTTATGTAATCCTGTGACTCCAATAATTAAGGAAATCAATAGAACGCTAGAATGGATTATTTGGGCAGTGAAATAGCTGAATTTTGTAAGAAACAAAAAGAAATACAAAGTGGTTGGCGGATATTTAAACAATCCACTTCTTAGACCATAAGCCTTTGCATACGGACTGTTTCCATTGAAAAAATCGGTTGTGGCGTCATAATACACTTTAAAATCATTCGTCCAAAATTTGCCATTTTTGATCTCCACGAAAATCATCAATGCGGTAAACAAGAGACAAAAAATCCCGAAGAAGTAATAACTCCTCGGGATTCCTTTGATAAATTTTATGAATGAATTTTCAGCCATTTCAGCTTACATGTTGCGTCTGTACTGACCACCAACCTCAAACAAGGCATTGGTAATTTGTCCTAACGATGCATATTTACATGTTTCCATCAATTGCTCAAACATGTTTTTATTTTGAATTGCCGCTTCTTGAACATTTTGAACACCTACTTCAATTTTGTCAGCATGTGCTTTGTGCAAATTCGCAAGCATTTCAATTTGATATTGTTTTTCTTCTTCAGTTGCACGAATTACCTCTTTTGGTAAAACCGTTGGCGATCCTTTTGAACTCAAGAATGTATTTACACCAATAATTGGGAATTCACCTGTATGTTTCAATGTTTCGTAATACAACGATTCTTCTTGAATTTTTGAACGTTGGTACATTGTTTCCATTGCACCTAAAACTCCACCTCTTTCAGTGATTCTATCAAATTCTAACAATACTGCTTCTTCAACCAAATCCGTTAATTCTTCAATGATGAATGAACCTTGTAATGGATTTTCGTTTTTCGCTAAACCTAATTCACGATTAATAATCAATTGAATAGCCATTGCTCGACGAACTGATTCTTCAGTAGGTGTTGTAATAGCCTCGTCATACGCATTCGTGTGCAATGAATTACAATTATCGTAAATTGCATACAACGCTTGTAAGGTTGTACGAATATCGTTGAAATCAATTTCCTGAGCATGCAACGAACGACCAGATGTTTGAATGTGATATTTCAACATTTGCGCACGTGCATTTGCTCCGTATTTTCTAGCCAAGGCCTTCGCCCAAATTCTTCTTGAAACACGACCAATTACAGCGTATTCAGGATCAATTCCGTTTGAGAAGAAGAACGATAAGTTTGGTCCAAAATCATTGATACTCATTCCGCGACTCATGTAGTACTCAACATACGTGAATCCATTCGCTAAAGTAAATGCCAATTGTGTAATTGGATTTGCTCCTGCTTCTGCAATGTGATATCCTGAAATCGAGACAGAATAGAAATTACGAACTCCTTTGTCGATGAAATATTCTTGAACGTCACCCATTAAACGCAATGCAAATTCCGTTGAGAAAATACATGTGTTTTGTGCTTGATCTTCTTTTAAAATATCTGCTTGAACAGTTCCACGAACTTGCGTTAATGTTTCCGCTTTGATTTGGTTGTAAACATCCAACGGCAACACTTGATCACCTGTTACACCCAAAAGCATTAAACCTAATCCATTGTTTCCTTCTGGTAAATCACCTTGGTAACGTGGACGCTCAACACCTTTTTCTTTGTAAATCGCAGCAATTTTTGCTTCAACTTCAGCTTCTAAACCGTTTGCAATAATGTATTTCTCACAATTTTGATCAATCGCCGCATTCATGAAGAATCCTAACAACATTGGTGCTGGACCGTTAATTGTCATAGAAACTGATGTCATTGCGTGAGATAAATCGAAACCAGAATATAATTTCTTCGCATCATCTAAACAACAGATTGACACACCTGAGTTTCCAATTTTACCATAAATATCTGGACGCACATCAGGATCATTTCCGTAAAGCGTAACTGAATCGAAAGCTGTAGACAAACGTTTTGCTGGCATTCCAAGAGAAACATAGTGGAAACGCTTATTTGTGCGCTCTGGACCACCTTCACCTGCGAACATACGTGTTGGATCTTCTCCTTCACGTTTGAATGGGAATAATCCCGCAGTGTATGGGAATTCTCCTGGCACATTTTCTTGCAAAGACCAACGTAGAATATCTCCCCAACCATTGTATTTTGGTGTAGCAACCTTCGGAATTTGAAGGTGCGAAAGAGATTCTGTATGTGTATCTAATTTCAACACTTTATCACGTACTTTGAACTCAAACGTTGGATTTTTATACATGGCTTTTTTATCGGCCCATTTTTGCAAAACATCCCAGTTTTTCGGGTCAAAGTTTAATTTTTCAGCTTCGAATGTTTCTTGTAAGGCTTTAACCAAACGATCTTTATCTTCCAGTGAAGACGAACCAATAGTTTCAATTGAAGAATACAATCCTTGTAAACGATCTGCTACTTTCACTTGTGCATCAACCCATTTGTCATACGCACGATTATTTTCAGAAATCTCAGATAAATAACGTGTGCGATCTGGCGGAATCACGAAGATTTTCTCCGACATTTCTTTCGTAATCTGGAAAGTTGATTTCAAGTCTGCCCCTGTTTTCTCAACCACTTTATCCATGATTACTTTGTACAAAGAATTCATTCCTGGATCATTGAACTGCGAAGCGATTGTACCATAAACAGGCATTGAATCTACATCCGCTTCCCAAAGATTATGGTTGCGTTGGTATTGTTTACGAACATCGCGTAACGCGTCTAAAGCTCCGCGTTTGTCGAATTTATTCAATGCAATTACATCTGCAAAATCCAACATATCAATTTTCTCTAATTGCGTTGCAGCACCATACTCAGGCGTCATTACATACAACGAAACATCTGAATGATCTAAAATTTCAGTATCAGATTGACCAATACCTGAAGTTTCAAGAATAATCAAATCATATTCAGCCGCTTTCAATACAATAATCGCTTCCGCAACATGTTTAGAAAGTGCTAAATTCGATTGACGTGTTGCCAATGAACGCATATAAACACGATCACTTTTGATTGAATTCATACGAATTCTATCTCCTAAGAGTGCTCCACCTGTTTTACGTTTTGATGGATCGACCGAAACAACAGCGATTTGTTTTTCTGGGAAATCAATTAAAAAACGACGAACCAATTCATCTACCAATGAAGATTTTCCAGCACCACCGGTACCTGTAATACCAAGAACTGGAACCGAAGTCGTTTTGGCTAATTCATGCACTTGAGCCAAAATATCTTTTGATTCTTCACCAAAGTTTTCGGCAGCAGAAATTACACGTGCAATTGCAGGAACAAATTTCGCTTTTAACTGATCAACTTGCGCTTGAACATTTTGTCCAACTGGGAAATCACATTTTTGAATCAAATCATTGATCATTCCTTGTAAGCCCATTGAACGTCCATCATCTGGGTGATAAATACGCGTAATTCCGTATGCTTGTAGCTCTTCGATTTCAGACGGAAGGATTGTTCCTCCTCCACCTCCGAAGATTTTAATGTGAGGCGCTCCTTTTTCTTTCAAAAGATCGTGCATATATTTGAAGTATTCTGTGTGTCCACCTTGGTAAGATGTCATTGCTATTGCTTGCGCATCTTCTTGAATAGCACAGTTCACAACTTCTTCAACTGAACGGTCGTGACCCAAGTGAATTACTTCACAACCAGTCGCTTGAATAATACGACGCATGATATTGATTGCAGCGTCATGTCCATCGAACAGCGAAGCAGCTGTTACTATACGCACTTTATTTTGAGGAATATACGGTTCTACTTTTTCCATTAAAGCAATTTATAAGTCATTTTTAAGAGGTACGAAGGTACAAAAAATTGGAAAAAAGATGTTAAAATATTTATGTGTTTTAATATCGTTTAGTTTATTTTTGTATCTTAGCGATATTAAAGAATGAGTTATGTGGAAAATTCATAAAGATGTTATCGAAAAACACCAACAAAGCATTGATCGATTACTCGAAAAAAAGAAGAAAATCGATGCTTTCAGGCCACTTCCTGCAGTAATTTTAGATCGTTTAAAAGAAAACTTAGCTTTTGAATGGACCTATAACTCAAATGCCATTGAAGGCAACACCATTACGCTTCAAGAAACGCAATTAATACTTCAAGAAGGAATAACCGTAAAAGGAAAAAGTTTGAGAGAGCATTTCGAAACATTTAATCATGATAAGGCAATCAGTGCTGTTTATGCTTTAGCGGATGTTGCAAATCCATTGCGCGAAATTGATATTCTTTCAATTCATTCAGTCGTGCTTAACAATCTCGAAGAGCTTTTTGCTGGTCGTATTCGGAATGCTGGAGTGCGCATTAACGGTGCTAATTTCCTTCCACCAAATGCACAAAAAGTTCCAGAACTATTTGAAGAATTGATCAACTACGTCAATTCTAACCCAGATAATTTGGATCCAATCGTTTTGGCAACAGTATTTCATCATCGCTTTGTATGGATTCACCCATTCTTTGATGGAAACGGAAGAACTGTTCGTTTAGCCATGAATTTAATTCTCATGAGAGCCGGTTTTCCGCCTGCAATCATTTTGAAAAATGATCGTAAGAAATACTATAATGCATTAAACCAAGCGAATAATGGCAATTTTGATGCGCTGTTATTGCTAATGATTCAAGCATGTGAACGTTCCTTGAACATTTATTTGAATTCATTACCAAATGAAGATTATGATTATCAACCGATTCAATCGATTGTCAGTGAGCCAAGTTTTCCATATGGCAAAGCCTATGTAAGTTTACTCGCTCGTCAAGGGAAAATAGATGCGTATAAAGAAGGTAAAAATTGGTACACATCAAAAGAAGCAATTGAAAATTACATTGATAATCGACAACGCGTTCGAAAGTTGGATTAAACAAAAGGAGATTCAATCGAATCTCCTTTCTGCTATCCTAATACTTGAATAAACTTTCCGCCTGTCATTTTGAACTTCATGCCATTAATCTTAATGGTTTTACCTTCTCCAGTTTTGGCAATATCAATAAGATCTTCCTCCATCGTATGGACTGACCCTCCCGTTGCATAGGCAATATCCAAATAAGATGTATTCATTCGATCTGTAACACCGCAAACTATAATATGTACAACCACTTTTTCTTTTTTCAAAAAGTCCAACAATTTCATATCACAAGGTGTTTCCCAATTATCAGCTATCATCACAACATTTTGTTTATTTTCAGGATATTTTTTTATTGCATAACATATTGCTTCAAGGTTGTTTTCAAAGTGTTCTCCTTCTTGCATTGCTTCATAGGCTTTTTCTACTACTTTATCTGAGTTTCCTGTTTCTATCGTCCAAATTCCATCTTCATCCAGCCCAGCTAATTGATTATTGCTCCTTTCTTCGTTATCATTGAAAAACACTATTTGTTTAAAGGTTTTCAATTTTTGATTACTCTTCATCCATAACAACAATTGTGCTGTATAGGGCGACATACTTCCTGTAACATCGCACACTACCAACATATCTTTCCACGTTTTAGAGCGCGTAAATACCTTTAGTAAGGTGGAATCCGCCGGAGGTGTTTTACCATTTACAATATTTGATATCGTTTGATTTTCTGAAGCATAACTTGGCATAGGACGATAATAGATTGTTATTCCATGAAAATAATTCTGAATTCCTCCTGTGCGTTCAACTCCCGTTTGTTTCACCAATTGCCATTCAATCATAGGATCCGAGAAGGCTTCAGGAAATTGCATATACAATTCAATTACCCGTTTACGATTCAACTCGGTAAAATCTTCTCCAACTGGATAATCAGAATAGACCAAATCAACTCCAATGATTGTTTGATTTGCCAACTTGGTAAGTTCACTCAGGTTCTGAATCACATAGTCTCCAGGTTGCATTTTGAGTTTGAGGTGCGAAAAACCATTGTTATCAGGTTTATACTTTTCAACTTCAACGGTGTCTTTAAAGCGAATGTTGGCGCGAACATTAACTTGGGCTGCGGCATACTCTTTTACCAAAAGAATAATTGCCAGTAAAAAGTAAAAGTTTCTCATATTCATAAAACATGAGATAAATGAAAAGGTAACAGTTTAAAATCTCAAAATCAATTTTAAATTGAAACGACGCTGTGTTAAATAGTTCGGAATTGAATAGTATTTCCCTTCTATGTCCTGAATCCATTGCTTAGACAGAACGTTATTGATTCCCAATAAATTAAATACTTCAAACGAAACAACTGCATCTGTAAAATTGCGTGTAATGAAATTTTTCACATCTTTCTTCTTGTATAAGAAATCATACGACATTCCAATGTCAACACGGAAATAGGATTTCATGCGAAGTGTATCTTTGTAACGCTGAAAATCTGGTGGACCATACGGCAAACGTGAACCAAATTGTAAGCCCATTTGAACACTGAAGCTTTCAAATCCAGGCATTCTATCTTGCACCAAAGCTCCTACATTAACAAATTGATCTGTTGGACGAGGAATATAACCAGGATAAATCGTTGCACTGTCAACAACTACTTGATCTTCACTGTATCCAAAAATAATTTTCTCTCCTGCGGCGTTATAATATTCTTTGTAAGAATCGTTTAAAATATCTTCTTTGGTTGACATAATTCCCAACTTAAAATAGGAATCAATTCCTTTAACGAACTCTCCATTCACGTTCATATCTAACCCGTATGCGTAAGCAACAGCATCATTGTTCGCATAGTAACGGGTTCTAACGTTATCGATTTCATAAGGATTTACATCCCACAAATATTTGTAATATGCCTCAGCAGTAAATTTAAATGGAAAATCTCGATTCCACATATTGAAATACACATCTGTCCCCGCTACAATGTGCATTGATTTTTGTGATTTGACATTCAAATTTAATTGGCCATCAAACGTTCTAAATTCTCTATAAAATGGTGGTTGATAATACAAACCTGATGACAAGCGAATTCCCATGTCACGGCGTTTGATTTTACCATTACTAACCATGTACAAACGTGGGAAATAAGAAATTGATGCTCGAGGAGTAAGATATGCTTCTTTATTTACAGTTGTATAACCTGCTCTTGTTCCATAACTAAATGTAAATCGTGAACTAGATTCAACGATTGTGTCCCGATAGGTTTTTAACGTCTTTTTATCTTTAACTTTTTCTTTGACTGAAATTGTGACGGGAAAATCACGCTTAGTATTTAACCAGCTCGAATTCATTTGAACAAAGCTCGTTAAACGATTCGATTGCAGAGAAAGTTGACCTTTAATAGTTTCAAATAATTCAACTTGATTGCTTGTACCTTGTGGAACGCTATAGCCAGCTGAATCAATCATTTTCCATTCACTCAATACGTCATAAAAATCATCATGTTGGAAATTAACTCCCCACAACATTGTATGACTTACAAAATGGATTCGTTCCTCTTCTTTGAACTCATTTTTCAGAATAAATTGACCATTATGGTACACGTTCAAAATGGTAGCATTCAACTTGTTTCGTGCATGATTTAAGAATGTTCCAATTCCAAGTACTGCAATCGAATCACCATAATTTTCTTTGGAAGGATCTGTTTCTAATTCATTGATAAAGTACTGTCCCTGAATATCAAAATACTCGCGTTCATTCGTATTAAAAACAGTTGCGTAAAAATCCAATTGTGCTTTTTTACTAGCTTTCACTTTTAATGAAGTTCCTCCCATCATTGTTTGAAAACGGGTTTGCTCTTGACCATCAAAGTAAATCTTGAATGAATACGCTTCATTGGCTGTTCCAAAATCTGTTTCTTGGGTCTGTGGCGCAAAACGATAATTATTACTTGAAAAATGGCCAATCACACTCCATTTAATATTTTCTGTAACGGCGAAATTCGTTAAAAACTGAGCGTCCCAAAAGACTGGATTGTACGCTCCTTTTGCGGGCAACGAATTCAATAAATATCCATTTGAGCGATAACGTGCTCCAATCAAATAATCAAATCGAGAGGTTGGATTGTGCTCAAAGTGTGTTTCAACACCCAACAACGAAGCCATTGCAGAACCCTTTAATTTTTCTGGTGTTTTATATTCAATATCCAAGACGGAGCTCAATTTATCGCCGTATTGTGAATCAAAACCACCTGCTGAAAAGCGCACGGATTTCACCAATGCGGAATTAATAAAACTCATTCCTTCTTGCTGTCCACTTCGCGTTAAAAAAGGGCGGTAAATATTGAATCCATTTACATAAACTAAGTTTTCATCGTAACTTCCGCCGCGCACATTGTAATTTGAAGTCAACTCGTTGTTTGATGTTGCAGCAGTCATGTAAACTAAGGAACGTTCCACAGAACCTAATGGCAATTTTTGAGGATCGTTGTATTTTAATTTAGGAATCTCAAATGGTTCAGAACGAACTCCTTGAATTTTCACTTCGTCTTCCAATACAAATCCAAATTTCACATCGCCTATTCGAATGAATTCTTGAGTCTTGACATCCACTTGTTTTGTTTGCGTCAACTCATTGATATTCAACACTACTGAAATCTGTTGATTAGGATACACGGTGAATTCAAAAATCCCAAGTGAATTAGTATACACTGTGAAATTGGTGTCTGCTATTACGTTTACTTGAACATTTTCAAGTCCTTTACTGCGTTTATCGATACATCGCCCTGTAATTGTCGCTTTTTGAGCGAAAATGGGAAATGCAGACAATAAAACAACAATCAATAAAAAACGCATAGGACAAAAATAGAACTACTAACGGAAAGTGAAAGGAAATATTTTAAATTCATGGTGCTTGAAGCCAAAAACAACAAAAAAAGTTGAAGATGGTATTAAGACTCTCGAATTATCACAAAATCTGGATCAAAAGGATCAATAAAACTGTGTAATTGATTGATTTTTGATGTCACTTTACCATCGGCACACATTGATATTAAATTCATTGTGCGTTCTTGCATTCCACCATTCGGGAATAATTTATCAAAAATTTGATCAATTGCTTTTAATCCAGCATCGTGTCGTTGTTTTACTGAGCGTGTTAATTTCTCTTTGATTCCTTCCAATTGTTTTTGCATTTTGATTGTTTCCGCAAGTGCATATTTATCCAAATTAGGATCAATCGCGTCAATTTTATCAATCAATGCAATTCTCAATTCTTCAAATTGACTGTCAATTTTTTCAAAATCAATTTCTTCAGAAGCGTTTTCTGCTAAGTACTGTTTTTTAACATCCGTACTATCTTTAAACAAATCTTCTAAAACAATTTCAGCTTTGTCCAAGCGTTTTGATGTAACTGCATCCACCCACAATAGAGACGAACGAACTTGAATCATTGGATAAACCAATTCAAGTGCATCAAACACACCTTTTAATTGTAGCCAATAGGAGATTTCCCCTACTCCACCAACATAGCATAAATTAGGAAGAATCATTTCTTGATACACTGGACGCAAGATTACATTTGGTGAAAAACACTCTGGCTGTTCATGTACAAGCTGCATTAATTCATCTAAAGAAAACTTCCCTTTTCCTTCGATAAAAAACCCTTCGTCCAAATGCAAAATACGCTCACGAACTTGATCTTCAATATAAAAAAGGTTGATTTCACGTGCATTTACTTGCAACTTTAATCCTTCTTTTTGTATTTGCTCATTTGTTTTGTGAACCGCATGAAACGAAAACTGTTCTTTCAATTCCTTTTCAATCAAGGGAATTATCGCTTTTTTCAATTCACGTTGATCTCCATCCACAACGATTAATCCGTAATCTGCAAACAATTTGTTGACCAACTTAAATGTTGCTTCTGCCAAATTTGCGCCATCGTACGCATCAAAAATCGCTTGAATTTCGCTTTCAGGTTGATTTTCAAAAAAGCTTGCAATTTCTTTTTTTAAACTGTCTAAACCTTCCAAATTAAATCTGCCTACTGGTCCAGTTTGAGTTGAATCCCACGTCATTTGACGATTGAATACATCAACCGACTGAATTTCTTCAAAATCATGATCTTCTGAAGCCATCCAAAACACAGGAACAAAATGATTTTCAGGATAGATTTTATTCAACTCTTCAGCTGAACGAATAACATGAAGGATTTTATAAATAAAGTAAATCGGCCCTGTGAAAATCGAAAGTTGATGTCCTGTTGTAATCGTGAATGTTGAAGAATTTTCGAGTAATTCAAGATTCTTTTTTTGTTCGTCTGAAACTAGCCCAGTGGAATAATTCGCTTTTAAAACTTGGCCTAATCGTGCTCTATCTTCTTTCGAATAATTTGCTTCTTTCAGGTCAATTTGCTTTTCATAATGCGCTACTGAAAATGTTTGACGAATGAATGGTAATACTTGTTCTTGGTTGTATGCTAACTGATTTTGTTGATCTGTAAAAAGACCTGTTAACTGTCGATGAAATGTGAATTTATGCATAGAACAAATTTACAAACTAAAGTGCAATAATCAACTTGATATAGGTCAATAAAAAATACAATCTACATTATTAAATTTTAAAAGTGTTTCATCATTTTCGAGAGAATAAAAATCATTAGTTTTTGGTAAACGCTTGAATTTTTCAAACTATCGGTATCTTTGCAAAAAAAAAGACAATGGAAGCAATTATCAAAACAAATAAAGGAGACATGCGTGTTTCTTTGTACACGGAAGATGCGCCGAATACAGTAGCAAACTTCGTTAAATTAGCGAAAGAAGGATTTTACAATGGCTTGAAATGGCACCGTGTACTTCCTGACTTTGTTATTCAAGGTGGATGTCCAAATTCACGTGAAGGATCGAATGGAATGCCAGGAACTGGTGGACCTGGATACAAAATTGATTGTGAATTAAGTGGTGGAAATCAATATCACGACCGAGGAGTTTTGTCAATGGCGCATGCAGGAAGAAACACGGGTGGTTCACAATTTTTTGTTTGTCATTCTAGAAACAACACAGCACATTTAGATGGAAATCACACATGTTTTGGTAAAGTAATAGAAGGAGTTGATATCGTTGATGATATTCGTCAAGGAGATTCGATCGATGCGATTGAAATTATCGATTAATTAAAATAGACAAATTAAAAAATCCCCGCTAGCAGTGCTAACGGGGATTTTTCATGTTTTAAAAAAAGCAATTATTTAGAGCTTTTTACATAATTATCGTGAACAGGTTTTAAATCTGGACATTTTTCTTCGATAGATTTACCCATTTGCTCATCGAAAGGATCTACTTCAGTAGCTACATCCAATGCACATAAAGAGAAATCTAAATCTGTCATGTCAATTTTAAATTCTGATGTATCAGCAGCTGCAGCAGCCGTTTTTTCACTCATACAATCACAAATTTTACCAGCAGCTGTATCATATTCTGCTTTACCTGGTCCTCCACAAGATGCAACTACTAATGCAAGAGCTGCAAGTGCTAAAAAGTTTCTTTTCATAATATCATTTTGGTTTCTCTAAAAGTAAAGAAAAAAGAATACCGTACAAACTTCTTGTTAAAAATATCACACTAATTTCATCTAAATTTATCAACAGTCGTAAGTACTAACTGAAACCCTTCCTTTAAAACACTTCTTCTAATTAAACACCAAATAAGTTTTTAACAATTGCTGTTTTTTGCATAAACATATAATTGATTCCATTAAATTTGTACCAATGAGTGATTTCGTTGTTTCAGCCAGAAAATATAGACCCCAGACTTTCGACACTGTCGTAGGTCAAAAATCTATTACCAATACGCTGAAAAACGCAATTAAAATCGATCACTTAGCACAAGCATTTCTTTTTTGTGGTTCACGCGGAGTTGGTAAAACAACAACTGCTCGAATTTTAGCAAAAACCATCAACTGTTTTAATCGAACAGAAGCTGTTGAGGCATGCGACCAATGTGATTCGTGTCAATCATTTAATTCTGGTGCTTCTTTAAATGTGTATGAATTAGATGCGGCGTCAAACAACTCGGTTGAAGACATTCGTAATTTAATTGATCAAGTGCGTATTGCTCCGCAATTAGGGGATTATAAAGTGTACATCATCGATGAGGTTCACATGCTGTCTTCTTCGGCCTTCAATGCATTTTTGAAAACCTTAGAAGAGCCGCCGAAACACGCAATTTTCATTTTAGCAACAACTGAAAAGCATAAAATCATTCCTACGATTCTATCGCGTTGTCAAATCTTTGACTTCAGCCGAATTAAAGTGAAAGATATAGCAGATCATTTGGCGTCAATTGCAACAAAAGAAGGAATCACAGCTGATCCTGAAGCCTTGCATTTAATTGCTCAAAAGGCCGATGGTGCTTTGCGTGATGCACTTTCCATTTTCGATCAAATTGTAACGTTTACTGGTAATAACTTAACGTACAAAAGCGTTATCGAAAACTTAAACATTCTGGATTACGATTATTACTTCAGAATTGTTGAAAGTATGCAGAAAGAAGATATTCCATCTTCGCTTTTGTTGTTAAACGATATCTATGAAAAAGGATTTGATGGTCACAACTTCATTGTTGGATTAGCAGATCATTTCAGAAATCTATTGGTTTGTAAAGATGTAAGAACGGCTTCCTTATTAGAAGTTGGAGAAAACATCGAACAAAAATACATTGATCAATCCAAACAATTGGATGCGCACATTATCCTTCGTTCACTTGCCATTTTAAGTAAGTCCGATGTGGATTATAAGTCATCCAAAAATCAGCGTTTGCTGGTCGAAATGGCCTTGATGCAATTATGTTCCTTGAACCAGGAGCTTGAAAAAAAAAATGGCTGACGGACCCCGTTGACATTATTCCTTTTCCGAGTCAAAATTTACGTGATAACGTTCCAGCAACACCAAAGCCGAATGCGCCAATTGTGCGTCAAGCACCACTTGTTCAGCATGTTGAACCCAAAAATGCGAGTGTTCCAATTGGAAAACTGAGCTCTTCTTCACTTTCGATCAAGCAATTGATGGAGAAAAAAGAAGAAGAACAAGCGGCTTCGAACATCATGCCGGAGAACATGCCAATGAACTCATTTTCATACGATCAAGTGAAAATGTTATGGCGTCGTTTTGCTTTTGAAATGAAGGAAAGAGGAATGGAAACGTTCTACAACGCCATGGTAAAACGTGAACCAATTCAGAAAACTGAAACGCATTTCGTAATGGATGTTGACAATCAAATTCAAGTAGATTACATCACGCCGCATTTACAAGAAATGACTGGATTTTTCCGTAAAGAATTGAAAAACTATGCCTTTGAAGTTAGTTTCTCACTGAATGAAAATCCAGAACAAGAGGTAAAATTCCTTACTGGAAAGGACAAATTTGCAGCATTGGCACGTAAGAATCCGAACTTACACACTTTAAAAACAACCTTTAATTTGGATATTGAATTCTAAGAGATTTAGAATTTAATGCGCAATTGAAGCGTAATATCCGTTTTCACAGATCCTTTGATTTCTTCTGCTCCAGAGCCAATCGTCGAACGATTATTGTATTTAAAAACGCCATAACGCACCCACAAATCACAATGACGCAAGAACGAATAACGCACTAAGGCATAAAAACGACTTCCTTGATAATAATACGCCGGAACCGCAAAAACGTATAAAGCATTGTTTTCATAAGTATACAAACGTGAGTCGTAACTATCCGTATCAAACAAAGCGTAACGCAAGGATAAATCAAATGGTAAGTTCTTTGGTTTGAACAAAATGTCTTGTGTTAAAATCATTCCTTTTTCGGGCGTATTGCTCGGACGATTGATTGTTACATATTCCAAACGACTCTTGATTGTGAAGAATTCACTAACAGCATACGAAACATTCAATCGGTAATTGCGCTGTAACACATCTTCTAATTCTGTAATAGTTCCATCCGAATCACGGCTATTCTTTTGACGCACTTGTTCACGGTAACGACCATAAATCTCCAAAATCTTATTTGGCTTGTACGATGCTTGAACCATGATTTCATGTCCAACAGAAGGACCATCAACTTGGTATTTCATCCAAGGGAATGCAAATAAATCGATGTACGAATTCAAGGACCAAGCAGATGAAAGCTTCAATTTCAAACCAGCATAAATTCCTTTTTCATTTTGTGTATTGCTTCCCTCTGAAAATCCAGTATTGTAAAATGTTTGATAGCCTTTTTGATAGTTTCTATAAAGCAAACTGAAAGAAGCTCTCGAATCTAATGAGAACAAGACACCGTGTAAATTTGCCCAATCACCGGAGTAGGACGAACGCGCTGTTTCACCAAAGAAATTGAAATTTTTGAAAACCCAACTGTAATCGGCACTCAAAGAAAGCATGCTTTTCCCTCGGAAATCGAATTGATTGTATGGCGCAATCGATTTATTAAACTCTTTGTCGTAGCCTTGATAAACTCCTGCGATTCCCAATTGGAAATTTCTGTTTCGGTAGCGTAAATTGGACCCAATGATCTTTTCGGTTAAGGCATTTTTCTTGGCAATTTCAGAATTTGTGCGATGTAAACCAGACAAATTAATACTCGAAACATATTCCAAATCATCGTACAAGGAATCTGCTAACACTGAAGCATCAACTTTCTTTACGGATGCAAATGACAAAAGCGAAAATGACTTCCAACCCAAGTCAAATGCTGCTCCACGCATGAATCGCGTTTCATCCACTGAAGTATACGCTTTTAACGGATTGGCCGTTTTTTTAATATTCGTTACATCTGCTGTTTTTCCGAAAGCGTAACCCGACCACAAATTCAACCCTTGGCCAATCTGTACTTGATAATCTCCAACTGCCACAGCCTTCAGGTATTTTCCACCTTTAAAAAAGGCATGAAAGGAATAAAAGTCAAATCCATTTTTTTGCGCACCGCGAAAGAATTGTTCACCAGCATCTTTTTCACCTGTTACCCCAATACTAATGTTCGTGCGATAGGTATAACGCAAGCGTGAGTAGTAGCGATCTGAATTTCCGTAATAATATGAATTGCTTGATTGAAGAATAGAATCTGGAACATTTTGATAACCCGATTTCTCTTGAGGTGTTGTTTGATAGCGTAAGAAGGCTTCGTAATTCCCTTGATCAATTGCTTCTTTCCAAGAAATGTGAAGATTGTCCAACTTGTCATCGACACGCACAAAAGGCCGTACCAATTGGATCGTCTGCAAATCCCAGTATTCCAAACTTTGCAATTCGTAGATTGAAATTAGTTTGCCGAATAATTTGACATGCAACAATAAATCATTGATTTGAACAGCTGATAATAAATTTAAATCTTCCAGTTCTTCTGCTGTGGCTCCATTCAAGTTCAATGGATGATCGAAGTAGTAATTCAATTGTTCAACCACATTCGTTAAATCGATATCCTCAGATTCTAATTGTTCTGCAATAAATTCGATTCGCTGTTGAACGACTTCACTTTTTTCTTGCGCGAAACTTCCCAATGAACAACAAAGGAATAGAAAAGCTAAGCTATTTCGCACAAGATTCTGCATGCTTATTTGTGCTGATACGTGAATGAGAAATGTGGCGACCAACCCAATTGCTGGTGATAGGCACTACCAAAATCCAATTGAAAAACACTGAATTTATAGCCAAATCCAAAACTCGCTTCAATTGGCTGCGTTGCAAAGCCTCCACGTAGGTAGAATTTATCGACCAATTGGTATTCAACTCCTGCTTTCGCTCTCAAGGCAAAATCAACATTCTTCTCAACTTCAGCAGTTACAAGTACTTTTTTAGAAACTTTATAACTTGTCCCCAAGCGCATTAAAGTCGTAAAACGATCGTCTTGAAAATCAGCCAATTTATTTCTGCCAAGGTTAAAAGCGGAAACACCAACACTCCATTTCTCTGTAATTTTAGCTAAAACTCCAACTTCAGCAGTAACCGTATTTTTACTTCCGTAGTTCTCTGTCAAACGAATATTTTGGTAATTCAATTGAACTCCCACTGAAAAAAGTTCACTCAATTTCATTGAATAGCCAACACCTACTCGATTTGTACGATACGTTTTGAATCCATAAGTTTGAGCACCAAAAGAAATAACACCTTTTTTCAATGGTTGACCATACACCAAACCTTGTGATTGCAGTTCTTTCAACAAAAAACGATTCTCATACGAAATACCAATTGCTTGTTTTTCCAAATCAGCAATCGCACCAGGATTATGATGAAAAGCCCAAACATCTGTCAATGTAACAGAACTATTTCCCATGGAATTCGATCGTGCTCCCATCGGAAGCCAACCCTGAGCATATAACGTAAGTGGTGCAAGAAGCAGTAGTCCAATAATTGCTTTTAACATGCTTTAAAAATATAAAAAACTTTATTCTTTGATTAATCTTTTTAGCTTAATTAGCTTCGATTTATCAACATAGTAAGCATGCTCAATAAAAAACCAAGAATTACCATTGTCTTCACTGATAGCAATCAGTTGTTCTTTATCTTTTAAAATTTCATACGAATATTCATCTACTTGTGCTACATCAATTAAGGCATGAATAGTCGTCCCTTCTTGTTGAATCAAACGAATCGTTGGATCGTTCCACGTAATACTGTCTTTTGAACAATCAAATTTTGCTTGAAAAGCACTATCACTTTGATTTTTATAATCCGCAACAACTCCTGGATATGTAAAAGCTACATAGGAAATCAATTGACATTCATTGCGCGCATTTAAATATCCTGCCAAGGATTGATTTAATTTTTGTTCTTGATCCGCATTCAAAGCACAAGACGCCAAAATAAGTAATGAGAAAAGAATGGTAAGTAGTTTCATTATACGTTCGTTTTAAGTGTAAATTCTTCTTCAGAAATCAGTAAATAAGGTTCTTCCAACTGCAACATATCTTGAATTTTTAGAATTTCAGGATATTGTTTAGCTTCAACTGAATAGCGAAAAACTTTCGAACCCATCAACTGAACTTCTTCAAACAAACGATCGGATTGAATCTTGTAAAAAGTCTTGTCGTTTGAAAGCTTACGGTATTGCGGAAAGTCCGTATTTTTATCATTCATAAAGTAAAAGTAAGGATGTTTGCGAATAAATCACATGCAGAAGCATATCAATTTCAATTGAAAAAATCATTTGATGAAGCAATTGAAATGTACAATCAGGCAATTACTGAAAGTCCAGACCATGCGGATTGCTATGCCGACCGCGCATTTTGCTTTTTACAGCAAGGAAAGGTCAATGAAAGCATTACGGATTTTTCAACAGCAATTCAACTTCAACCACAATATGGTTTTCGCTATAGTTGTCGCGGTTTTGCTTACCAAATCAGCAATCAAACTGAATTAGCTGCTGCAGATTACAAAAAAGCGCTCGCAATTGATCCAAAAGATACAATCGCAAGTAACAATTCGCCACAATTGCTGCAAAAATCGACTATTCCCTTGGTAAATCCAGCTGTGATTCGAGCAAAGATTCTTTCTACTTTTCTCGAGTTTCAAAAACGCTTTCCAACATTAGAGGAGCAACAGAAATTTATGCAATTCATTCAAAACAAAACACAACGTAAATAACATCGATCCGTAGCTGCGGACTAAGGCACTTCACGACATGACAAAAAAAGAAAAATCACACTACATCGTTACCGAATTAGAAAAATTGTACCCAGAAACGCCTGTTCCCTTGGATCACATAGATGCATACACACTTTTAATCGCCGTTTTACTTTCTGCTCAATGTACAGATGTACGCGTAAACTTGGTCACTCCTTCCCTGTTTCGATTGGCAAACAATCCATTCGATATGGTGAAATTGCGCGTTGAAGAAATAAAAGAGATTATTCGTCCATGTGGACTTTCACCACGTAAATCCCAAGCAATTTTTGAATTGTCTCAAATCTTAATCGACAAGTATCAAGGAGAAGTTCCGAACGAAATGCACTTATTGGAAGAATTGCCTGGTGTTGGACATAAAACAGCATCCGTTGTCATGTCGCAAGCATTCGGTGTTCCAGCGTTTCCAGTCGACACGCACATCCATCGTTTGTTAACCCGTTGGGGAATTACCTCAGGAAAGAATGTCGTTGTGACCGAAGCCGATGCTAAGAAAGTATTCCCGCGCGAATTGTGGAATAAGTTGCATTTACAAATTATTTTCTACGGTCGCGAGTATTCACCAGCAAGAAGTCCGAAGTTAGAAGTCGATTACATTACACGAACCATTGGAACGAAGGCTGCGTTGGCTGAGTTGAAATAGAGTTTAGAGGTTAGAAGTTAGAGTTAGAAGCTAGAGTTAGCAGTTAGAGCATAGAAGATAGATTTTAGATAATTCGTATTATTGTACTAGAAAACAACGCTCTTAACTATGAAACCAATTGCTACATTGATTGTGTTATTTGCCTTTCTACAGAATGGAAATGCACAAACAAATCCACATCGGAAATCACTTTTCTTTGAACTTGCTGGTAGTGGCGGCGTTGGTTCTATCAATTATGAAGGTTCCTTTTTTCAACACAAAAACACGGAATATGCTTGGCGCGTTGGATTGAGTTTCGCTCCTATCGACAAAAACAATGGAACTGGAATTGTAGTTCCTCTCATGGTTTCAAGTATCACTGGAAAAAAAGCACATAAATTGGAATTTGGCATTGGTCAAGGAATCACGGTTACGACAAAAGGAAGCTTTTTCTTACTTACAACCTTGGCTGCCGGTTACCGCTATCAACATCCCGACAAGCGATTCTTTTATCGTGTCACATACACACCGCTTGTTTCTTATCTCGTTGACTTTCAAATACAACAATGGACTGGATTAAGTATTGGTTATACCTTTAAATCGAAGTAAAATGAAAAAAGTTGGAATTCTATTTACAGGTTTATTGTTATTCGTTGCGTGTAACAAAAAGAAATTTTTTGACGGTCCTAACTTCTTTCAAGATGATTTTGAAGCTTACACATCTTTTGATGAATTGCTAATTGACAATGACGTTTATTGGTCATTTACGCAACATACACGCGATGCGAACACGATTGAATTGGACACGAGCAAATTTCACTCTGGATTAAAATCATTGAAGTTTCACGCCCAAGCTTCCGATAGTGAAGGCGCGTCAAAAGCGAGTATTGCTAAACAAAACATGGCATTTTGGGAAGGTGAAACAGTTCGCTTGTCTGCATGGTATTTCATCGATGGGACACAAAGTGCAGAATGGTTATTTTTGATGGATTTAGAAGAACAAGCAACCATTGGCGCGGGTCCAGGAATGCGATTGGCCTTAGTGGATGAAAAACTTCGCATTGAACACAAATTCAATGAAAAAGACATTTTACAAAATGAAGGTCAAGAAGTAAATTTTCCGAGAAACCAATGGGTTGAAATTATTTGGGAGGTAAAACTTTCTCGCAAAGACAAGGGAAGTGTGAAGCTTTGGCAAAACGGACAATTGATTATTGATAGTCAAAACAATAGAACATTACCGAAAGATCTTTTGTATTTTCAACAAGGAACAAAAGGCATGTACAGCAGTTGTGAAATTGGAATTACGGCAAATTCAAAAGACAATCCATTAACCATTTGGATCGACGATATTTTGTTTGAAAAGGTGAATTAATCGATACTTTCCGTATTTTTGAAACAAATCAAATCACATGAATGCGGACTTTCTTTCAGCAATGCTTTCAACCTTGTTTTTCCTGTTGTTGGTGCCTGCTGTAACACTGATTCTTTTCCATCAATTGAAGGTTGTTCGTAAACTGAATCCTGCACTAAAAAAACTTGTTTCAGTTGTGTTGTTTTTAGGATTGGTTGCACTGGTTCTGCTTATCAAGCGTTTTTTTCATTATGAATCCTACACTTATTTTCTATACTATTTACTAATCATCGTTGGATTGAGTGTCATCATTCGATACAAGCGTGAGAAAAAGCGCGATGAAAATTACCGCTTGGAGGATTAATATTGACTTGTTTTTAAGATGAAAAATTACATTACAGACGCTGAGTTTGTCAACGAAGATTACACCAAAACAGTACTAGAACGCGGTGAATACGAAAACTGCACTTTTGAAAATTGCAATTTTGCAGGTTCAAACTTATCCGAAATTATTTTCGTTGAATGCACCTTTGATAATTGCGATTTCAGTAACGCAAAACTACTCAATACATCTTTTCGTGATACACAATTTGAGTCGTGCAAAATGCTTGGTTTACACTTCGATGAATGCAATCCCTTTCTAATTGCGTTTCATTTTACATCATGTACGCTCAATTTTAGTTCGTTCTATAAATTGAAATTAAAAGGAAGTCGCTTTAGTCATTGCAACTTGGAAGAAGTTGATTTCACTGAAACAGATTTAAGCTTGGCCAATTTCACTGAATGTGATTTCAACGGTGCGACCTTTGATCGTTCTATTTTAGAGGGAACGGATTTCAGAACCTCATTTAATTTCATTATTGATCCAGAAAACAATCGCATCAAGAAAGCGAAGTTTACCAGAAGCACCTTGGCTGGACTTTTACGGAAATATCAGATACAGGTTGAGAATTGAGGAACGATGAGAGATGAACTATGAAAGAGGAACGATGAGAGAGGAATCCGCCGCGGCGAAAGAGATGAACGATTAGAGATGAGTGATGTGATGAGCTGCTTCTCATTAATCAAAAATTCTTAATTTTATCACAGATTTTTATAACCACTTGATTATGCGTATTCTCCTTACATTGTTGATGCTTGTTTTGACTACTTCTATTTTTGCTCAAACAACAGAAACTGAAAAAAAACTAGCTGAAGGAGTTAGACTCTACAACGCATTACGCGATAACATGTCGAAATTAACTGCTGAAACAGCAAGCAACTTGGATGTTACATTTTTCTATTTATCATCAAGTGATATCGAACCGCTTTTGGATTATACTCTTCAATTCGGAAATGATCAGGAAAAACTTACAGCACGCTATTTTAAGGCTAACTTAGACTATGAACTAGCCTTCCTTCTTGGTATGTTGGGCAAAAATGCAGAATGTTATCCCATCATGAATTCGATGAAATCGGACTTTGAGTTTTTTTCAAATCAAGCTATTTTCCCATTTCGATATGTTTATGATGGTACGAATTACGTAGTAAACTATACTAATTTTGAAAATACCTTAATTGAATACTACACTGGTTTTTCTGAAGTATGTGCAAACATAGGTAAACCTGATGAGTCATTAACCCACGCGAAGAAAGCAATTTCAATGCGCAGCACAACACAATGGTATAACTACATTGCTTACAACAAAGCTGTGGATGCGAAAAAGAAACTTAAACAAATTGACGCTGAATACATCGACTATCTGGTTGAATGGGGCGCAGTTTACAGTTTACTCGACACAGCTTATTTATCATCAATAAAGAAGAATAATTATCCTACTCCAATTTCAATTACTAAAAAACTTACTGCCGCTATTGACAGTTTGCCGGTGTTAGGGAAATCAGGTGGTCAACTTAATCGTTATGCTCGCTCTATAAAAGATAAATATGTAATAGAAGCTGCTGAGGTATATACTAGAACATTAAAATTGGCCGCTGTTTCTATAGAAAATATCGATGAAGCCTTGGCTTTTTACAAGCAACTCTACTACAATGATGCTAGCTCTTTTCAAAATTCAAACAATGGTAAAACCAAAGGAATTGTGTTGGAAGCTTGTGACAAAATGAGCGTGCTTTTGAATTCAAGTTCGCCATGTTATTACTGGTCAAATTTAAGTGCTTATTATTTAACTGTTTTAGCTACAGACAAATCTCAAAACGCAAAAAAGAAAGCTGAAGATTGCCAACAAGCAGCGGATAAACTTGCCAAACGAAAAGCTCGAAAAGACAACAGTGAATTTGGACTTTGCTTAAGCGCATATCCAGTCCCTATGATTTGGGGAAATTTCGGTGGATCAGTTGAACTGAACTTCGAAAAATTTGCATTAACCGTGGCTGCAACGAAAATTGGTCACGACAAAGATTACCAAGATGATTTCTACAATCCGATTCAATCAGATAAAACCTATTTAGATTACTATGGAAATGAATTGGATCGGGAAACAATGTACTACGACGGTTATCGCTTCAATACATCAATAAAATTCTTCATGAACGAACAATCAGATTCGCGTGGCTATTTCTCGCTGAATGTTGGTCAAGTTAAAAAAACATACGACCCAATCTTAACAACGATTTACGACACAGTAACAATGGCTCCTGTTTACTACGGAAACATCTTTGCCAAAGAAAAAAAATATACTTTCTTCCTTGGATTCGGAGCACAAGGAATGCTTTCTGATCGTTGGATGATTGATGCAGGAATGGGAATCGGTGTATCATTGCCAACTCTAACAGTTGATAGTCCTTATTTTACAGACCGTTACTATTTCAATAGCTACATGGTGCAAAGTTCGCAGGACAACAAAATTGGATTGTCTGGATATATGAATGTTTCCATCGGATATTATCTTTTCAAACGGTAAAAAGCATTTTCTCGTGAATTACTTCTTTGCGAAAATACTTTTGCAATAGACTTAATGTTTTTCCCTTCGTTCTGTTATCTTTGAGATGAATTTGAGAACTCAGTGAGAAACCGTTTATTGATATTACTGCTTCTGATTGCTGGACAAACAACGTTTGCTCAAGAAAAAACGCCGTTCTCAAATAATTTGTGGGTGCGTGTTGACGGACATTACGGTTTCGTGATTCCAGAATACAAGCATTTCAATTTACTGGTAAATAAACCGACCCAAGCGCTGGAAGTCAGTTTGTTCAAACGCACAACTGGAAAAACCGATTGGGAACAATTGTACAAATATCCAGAATACGGATTAACACTTCAATGCACAAGTCTTGGTAACAATGAAATCTTAGGACACGAAATAGGATTATTTCCCTTCGTTCAATCGTTTATCATTCGCAAACCGAAGTTTCAATTCACACATCAATTTGGATTTGGACTAGGCTACGCTACAAAAAAATTCGACTTAGAAACAAATTACAACAACATTTCTGTTGGTTCACACCTCAACATTCATTTCAACTTTAAATTGGGAACACGCTTCGTTTTATCTCCAAAATGGACCTTTCAAAGTGGACTTTCTTTCACACATTATTCCAATGCAAACATGGCGGAACCGAATTTAGGAGTGAATTTATTCTCGGCTTTTGCAGGGCTTTCATTTGCTGCTGGACAACAAGATGATTTCAAGAAAACTGAAATCGCGCAACACGTTCCTAAGCACGAATTTGCACTTATTTATGCCGCAGGTGGAAAACACACACGTGCTTTACAATCAACAGTTTATTTCACCTCATCGATCAGTGGAGAATACAAATACCATTGGAAGCGTAAATTACACATTGGTGCTGGAGCGGATGTCTTTTACGATTCATCGACAGAAATTGAAATGGGTGCTGACAACACGGTCCACAAACCAATCTATGACTTCCGAACAGGCATTCACATTTCACAAGAATTGGTCTACAGTAAATTCAGTTTCATTTTGCAAGAAGGCGTTTATTTGGGTTTAACAGATCATGTAGATCATGCAACAATGTACAACCGCGGTATCTTGCGTTGGAAATTCAATGATCATTTCTTAATGCACATTTCCATGAAATCGCATTTGCACATTTTAGATTATCCTGAACTTGGCTTCGGCTACTTTTTTGTGAAGAAAAAATGAAATACGCACTTTACATAGCAGTTCTACTTGGGGCAATCAGCCTTGGTTCGTGCAAAAAAGCCATGACCAAAACAACGATTGAACAGAACCTCGAGCAATTTGATTCGATCGTGCTGAATTCAGTATTTGAAGTGCATTTAATCCAAGGATCAAGCAATTCGATAAAAATCGAAGGAGCAACAAAAATCTTGGAAAACATTGAATTCAAGGTCGAAAACAACACATTAACATTGGAAAACAATTACCGCGGAAACTGGATGCATCCAAAGAATAACAAAGTCTTGGTTTATATCACAGTTGACACTTTGAATTTGATTACAGCCAATGAAACATGTAACATTTTATCGGATAACCAACTTGTTACGGATGAATTAGGATTGATCATGAAAAGTAAGCTCAATAATGCTTCGCTGAATGTCTCTTGCAACACCTTTTATTATTGGAACAATTTCCCTTGCGGTGGAAAAGTAACGGTAAAAGGAACCTGTAACCAAGTAAAAATCTGGAATGTTGCACTCATGGCTGTTGATGCGAAAGAATTAGCAAGTCAATTTGGCTATGTTGACAATGCCTCTAAAGGATCAGTATTTGTCAATTGTGCGCAGAAATTAAGCTATAAATTAACAGGTGAAGGCGATATTCATTTATCAGGAAATCCACCTGTAATTGAAAAATTAGAAGAAGCCGGAAAAGGAAAATTAATACTCGAATAAGATGCAAAGTAAAGCCCAATCAATTGATACCTACATGAGTGAATTGCCTGAAGAGCGCAAAGCTCCAATGCAACGCTTACGTGAAGTTTTCAAAGCGAATCTTCCTGAAGGTTTTACAGAAGAAATGAGTTATGGTATGATTGGATATGTTGTTCCGCATTCGATTTATCCGAAAGGCTATCATTGTTCACCGGAATTGCCTTTACCTTTCGTGAACATTGCTTCACAGAAAAACTTTATCGCTGTTTATCACATGGGAATTTACAGTGATGAAAAGCTATTGAATTGGTTCGTGGAAGAATTTCCAAAACATTCGAAAGCAAAACTCGACATGGGAAAATCATGCATTCGTTTCAAAAAGTTGGATCAAATACCATATGATTTAATTGGCGAATTGCTAACAAAAATGACGGTAAACGATTGGATTGAACGCTACGATTCTATTTTAGCGAAAGGGAAATAAGACTTTCAAGCCGTGGTATGCCATTGTTGGATAAATCTCCTGTACCTTTGTCCTCCAAAAAGTGAATAATCGTGTCAGAAAAACAAGCAGCGCTTCCATCCTATTTTACCCGTTTTCAATCATCGGTTGAAGGAATCGCCTTGCCTGAACAATTCGATTATCCATTTTATTATGAGCCGCACGAATTGGCACTCATCGCCGCAAGAGAATTGCAAGATTATCTTCAAACCCAAACCGATTACGAACACAATTTCGGAATCGAAGAAGGAAAAGAAGGCTTGGTGATTGGTAAAATGTTCGGCGTATTGGTTGTTCAAACAAAATCGGGCGAATTAGGCTACATCAATGCTGTTTCGGGTAAACTCGCAGGACACAATCAACACGAAAAGTTTGTTCCGCCTGTATTCGACATGTTGCTCGAAGATGGTTTTTACAAAAAAGGTGAAGCCATTGTGAGTGAAATTAATGAGCGCATTGAACGATTGGAACAAAATCCAGCCTTTTTAGTTGCTGAACAAGCATTGAAGGACGGAAAACAGCAAGCCGAACGCGAAATCAACGAACTCAAAGCACACAATAAACAACAAAAAGAAGCACGACGTTTGAAGCGTCTTGAACTTGAACAAGCGTACCAAGGCGAAGAACTCGAAGCGCACATTTTGGAGTTAAACAAGCAAAGTATTTACGAAAGTTACCGCTTGAAAGATCTTACCAAGGAATGGAAAGAGCAAGTGGAAAGTTTGGAACAGCAATTGGCCGTTTATTCGGATGAGTTGGAAAGCTTAAAAGAAGAACGCAGAACCAAATCAGCGGCTTTACAAAACGAAATTTTCGATCAATATTATTTTTACGACCAACAACTTCAACAACGAAGTTTGGGCGATATCTTTAAAAACACACCAGAAGGAAGGCCAACGGCTGGAGCAGGCGAATGTGCCGCGCCGAAGTTGATGCAATATGCATTCATCCATGGATTGAAACCTATTTGCATGGCGGAGTTTTGGTGGGGACAATCACCGAAATCGGAAATCCGCATTCACGGACACTACTACCCTGCTTGTCGCGGAAAGTGTGAACCGATTCTTGGACACATGTTGCAAGGAATGAACATCGCCGAAAACCCAATGCTGACAAATCCTGCAGAAGGAAAAGAATTGTCAATCGTTTGGGAAGATGAACACATGGTGATTATCAACAAACCAGCAGAATTTCTATCGGTTCCAGGAAAAAACATCGATGATTCGGTGCTTTCGCGCCTACAAGTATTGTATCCAGATGCAACAGGTCCGCTTGTCGTGCATCGCTTAGACATGTCAACTTCAGGATTGTTAATCGCGGCTAAAACATTGGCAGTTCACAAGCAATTGCAACGTCAATTCATTAAACGTGTAGTGAAAAAGCGCTACGTTGCACTCTTGGAAGGTATCGTTGAAGAAGACGAAGGATTCATTGATTTGCCATTACGTGTAGATTTGGAAGATCGTCCGCGTCAATTGGTGTGTTTCGAACACGGTAAACCAGCGCAAACAAAGTGGAAAGTCATCGAACGCAAAGATGGTCGCACCAAGATTCACTTTTTCCCAATCACAGGTCGCACGCATCAATTACGTGTTCACGCTGCACATCCACAAGGTTTAAACATGCCAATCGTTGGAGATGATTTGTATGGAACGCGTTCTACTCGTTTGCACCTACACGCAGAGTGGATTGAATTCAGACATCCTATCACACATGAGTTCATGGCGGTGGAACTTGAAGGGGAGTTTTAGTTTTTCAACGCTCTAATAAAATTTCAACGCAGAGTTAAAGAGAAACATGAGAACGCAAGAGAGGCGCTTCGCTTAGAGGTGCGCTGCGCTTAGTTTTTTCACCACGGAGGCACGGAGGAAGTACGAACTCAAATAGCATAACATATACTATTCATTTCATCCTGTTTAAGAAAATCATAGAATTAAACCATTTAATTGATAGAATTCACTCTGTGGCTCTGCGCCTCTGCGGTGAATAAACCTCCGCGAAACTTTGCGTCCTCCGCGACTTTGCCCCGAATAGTGGGGGCCTGCGGCGTTGAAAAATTTCACCACGGAGGCACGGAGCTCTAGATTCATTCAAAGAAATTCAGATTTCCCTACAATAAAATCAAGATAATTTAGTTTAATGCTCTGCATCTTTTCATCGGAATTGTATGCAACGAACTAACTCATTAAACCATTTACTAATGATTCAAGAACTTAAGAAACAAGGACGACTAAACATCACGATTTTATTAATAATCATGTCGATCTTTTGTTTTGGATTATCCATTACACGCTATTTCATCACGGACACAAAAGTTTTCTTGTTTTTAAATTGGAACTTATTCTTGGCATTTATCCCATGGCTCTTGAGTACATTGTTAATCATTAAAGGAATCAACAGGAAATTACCACTTATTGGGCTCATCTTTACATGGTTATTGTTCTTCCCTAACTCTCCTTATATCTTAACTGACTTATTTCATTTAAGAGCAAGAAGTTCTGCACCAGTTTGGTTCGATTTAGTTGTCATCTTGTCGTTTGCGTGGACAGGTTTAATGTATGGTTTCGTAAGTTTAATGGACATAAGTAAATTAATGAAAAAGTACCTGAGTGATAAAGCAATTTCATTGATCATTGTTTTCTTTCTTTTCCTTTCAAGTTTTGGAATCTATTTAGGCCGCTATTTACGTTGGAACAGCTGGGATATTCTCAGCAATCCTTTTGGTTTATTTAATGATATCATCGATCGATTTGTAAATCCTTTTTCGCATCCGCGAACTTGGGGTATGACTTTGTTAATGGGAATTTTATTGAACATGATCTATTTTTCGATAAAGCTGTTAACACAAAAAAATACGTTACAACCTTCTGTAACTGCTGAGTAGTAGTTTGGGATGGGCTTAGTTTCAACAGGAAGGCACTCATTTTCAACGCAGAGGAGCTAAGAAAAAGAGGCCGCAATAGAGACGCTGCGCTTAGAGGTGCGCTGCGCTTAGTTTTTCCACCACGGAGGCACGGAGAAAGTACGAACTCAAATAGCATAACATATACTATTCATTTCAACCTGTTTGAGAAAATCAAAGATTAATTCCATTTAATTATTAGCATCTAACTCTGTGGCCTCTGCGCCTCTGTGGTGAATAAACCTCCGCGAAACTTTGCGTTCTTTGCGTTTCTGCGGTGAAAACAGGTTATGCAGTTTTTTTCAACCACCTAGACATCTAGTTTAAGCTGACTCCCTTTGCGCCCAAAAGAAAAACATAGCTGAATTTACCTAGTAAATTCTCCTTCTTATGCCATCTCAACATGCAGTACTTCAATCAATTTCTATGTTACTATGTGGTTATTTATTTTCACCACGGAGGCACAGAGAAAATATAGTATTGGAACATTTCAAACACATCTTCATTTTATTTTTTTTTGCATAATTAAAAAATATCCGTAGGTTTGTGCCAACAAAAAAAGAGAACTATGAATTTTAGTATGTTACAACATCATCATCATTCAATCGCACAGGCGAGTTGAAATGATATGCTGTAACTAAAAAATATACACTATTTCAAAACCCGTCTGAGTAAAATCAAACGGGTTTTTTGTTTTCTATCCTTTCGGTTTACTCAGACATATTTCAAAACAAACATGAGTAAATTAAAAATTGCCATTCAGAAAAATGGCCGACTAAGCGAAAAATCCTTAAAACTGTTCGAAGAATGTGGCATCAAGATTTCAAACGGTGAACGCAAGCTGAAAGCAGAAGCAAAAAATTTCCCACTCGAGATCTTGTTTCTTCGTGATGATGATATTCCACAGTACGTTGAACAAGGCGTTGCTGATATCGGAATCTTAGGCGAAAATGAAGTGTGGGAAAAGGATAAAAACGTACGTGTAATCGAAAAATTGGGTTTCGCCAATTGCAAACTTTCCCTGGCGATTCCAAAAGATGAAATCTATACAGGTCCAAGCTATTTTCAAAACAAAATAATTGCAACCAGTTATCCCAAAATAGCGCAAAAGTACTTCGATCAAGAAGAAATTTCGGTTTGCATCGAAGAAATTGGTGGTAGCGTTGAAATCGCAACGGGAATAGGCTTAGCGGACGGCATCTTCGACATCGTAAGCACGGGAAGTACGCTTATTATGAACGGACTCAAAGAAGTCGAAGTGGTGACGACTAGTGAAGCGGTACTTATTTCAAACACTTCGTTAACCTCCGAAAAACAAGTCATTCTTGACAAACTCCTGTTCCGCTTGAAAGCCGTAAAAAACGCATCGGAAAACAATTACATTCTGTTAAACGCTCCCAACTCGGCCATTGAACAAATCTGCGCCATTCTTCCAGGAATGAAAGCACCAACGATCTTACCACTCGCAAGCGAAGGTTGGAGCAGTTTGCACTCGGTTGTCAAAGAAGATGAATTTTGGGATGTCATCGATCAACTAAAAGCAGCTGGAGCACAAGGAATCTTGGTGGTTCCAATCGATAAAATGGTCTTGTAAAAAGTAAACGAACAATGAAAACATATTTCAATCCAAACAAAAACGAATGGAAGCAATTGATTGCTCGTCCAGCCGTTGAAAAAGCGAATTTATACAAACTTGTCGATGAGGTTTTCGCGGACATCCAGCAAAATGGTGATGCGGCCGTTCGTAACTATTGTCGTCAATTTGATCAAGTTGAATTGGATGCCTTGCAGGTTTCTGAACAACAAATCAATCGAGCAGTTGAAGCACTTGATCCTGCCTTAAAAGAAGCCATTCTATTAGCAAAAAATACAATCGAGAAATTCCACGCAGCACAACGCGAAACACCTCAAATCATTGAAACGGCAAAAGGTGTTAAGTGCTGGAGAGAAAGCCGTGCAATTGAAAAAGTTGGAATCTATATTCCCGGTGGTTCTGCCCCACTCTTTTCAACCGTGCTGATGTTGGGAATTCCTGCGAAACTGGCGGGTTGCACTGAAATCGTTTTGTGCACACCTTCTAACCAACAAGGCGAAATAAATCCTGCGATTCTTTTCACAGCTCAACTTGTCGGCATCAATACCATTTTTGCGATTGGTGGAATTCAAGCCATCGGCGCAATGACCTTTGGAACAGCCTCCGTACCGAAAGTGGATAAAATCTTTGGACCCGGAAATCAATACGTAACGGCAGCAAAACAAAGCGCAACGCAGTTTGGCGTGGCAATCGATATGCCAGCCGGGCCAAGTGAAGTGTTGATCATTGCAGATGAATCGTGTAATCCAGCATTCGTCGCAGCCGATTTACTTTCTCAAGCGGAACACGGAGCCGACAGTCAAGTGATGTTAGTATCCAACAATGAAGGAATCGTTGAACAAATCATCGAAGAAATTCAAGTTCAAGTGAAGCTCTTACCAAGAAGAGTTATCGCTGAAGCGGCACTCAACAACAGTAAAGCAATCGTATTCAATTCAATTAGCGAATGCATTGATTTCAGTAATGCTTACGCACCCGAACACTTAATCTTAGCAGTTCAGAACTTTGCCAATTTCACGCAAGACATTCGCAATGCAGGTTCAGTATTCCTTGGAAACTACAGTTGCGAAAGCGCAGGAGATTACGCCAGTGGAACCAATCACACGCTTCCAACAAATGGCTTTGCACGCAATTACAGCGGTGTTTCCTTGGATAGTTTTATCAAGAAAATTACCTTTCAAGAACTCACGCCAGAAGGACTTCAAACAATCGGTCCTGCAATCGAATTAATGGCAGAAGCGGAACAATTAATCGCACATAAAAATGCAGTAAGCGTTCGTTTATCCACCTTAAAATCTGAAGAACAATGAACTCAATCAATGACTTAGTGCGTCCGAACATTCGTTTGCTCGAACCCTACAGCAGCGCACGCGATGAATTCTCTGGAACGGAAGGTGTGTTTTTGGATGCCAATGAAAATCCATTCGGCAACTTAAATCGTTATCCAGATCCGAATCAAACGGAATTGAAAAAAGCGTTGGCTGAATTGAAAAACATTTCAGCAGACAACATTTTTATTGGAAATGGCAGTGACGAACCAATCGATTTGCTGTTCCGCATCTTTTGTACGCCTGAAAAAGATCGTATTCTTCTGTGTCCACCAACGTATGGCATGTACGACGTTGCAGCGAGTATCAACGCGATTGAACCCATTCGCATTCCATTGACGGAAGATTTTCAACTGAATATCGAAGCAATTCAAGATGCCAATGATGCAGAAGAAATCAAACTGATCTTTCTGTGCTCTCCCAATAATCCGACAGGAAATACCTTAAACGATGTTGAAACGGTATTGCAATTCTTCAAGGGAATTGTAGTTGTGGATGAAGCGTACATTGACTTCAGTTCAAATCCATCGTTTATCGAAAAACTAAGCGTTTATCCCAACTTGGTGATCTTGCAAACCTTCAGTAAAGCGTGGGGATTGGCATCGGTACGCGTTGGAATGGCCTATGCGTCCACAGCAATCATTTCCTTGATGAACAAGGTTAAACCGCCTTACAATGTCAGTAAACTCAATCAAGATACAGCTTTAGAAGCCTTGAAGAATAGCGCAACAATACAAGCGCAAACGGAAGCGCTTATTGCCGAACGAAAAACACTTGAACAAGCACTAGCGAAACTAAAATGTGTCAACAAAATCTATCCATCCGACGCCAATTTCTGTTTGGTGGAAGTTGACAACGCACCTGCGCTTTACACCTATTTAATTGAACGCAACATCATCACACGCAACAGACATTCCGTGGTAAACAATTGCATTCGCATTACCATCGGAACAGCAACCGAAAATCAACGATTAATTGACGCATTAAACACATACGAAAATGAAAAAAGTACTATTTATTGACCGCGACGGAACATTGGTCATCGAACCACCGATTGATTATCAACTGGACAGCTTGGAAAAATTGGAGTTTTATCCTGGAGTTTTTCAGTATTTAGCAAGAATAGCGAAAGAATTGGATTATCAGCTTGTGATGGTCACCAACCAAGATGGATTGGGAACGGAATCTTTTCCCGAAGAAACCTTTTGGCCAGCGCAAACGAAAATCATTCAGGCATTTAAAAACGAAGGTGTTGAATTCTCGGAGATTTTAATCGACAAATCGTTTCCTGAAGAGAATTTACCGACGCGTAAACCAGGAACAGGAATGTTGACACATTATTTAAAAGGAAACTACGACTTGGAACAATCCTATGTCATTGGTGATCGCTTGACCGACGTACAATTGGCGCAAAACATGAACTGCAAAGCCATTTATTTAGGAAATGAAACGGTCGAAGCAGCTGCCTTGTGCACAACATCTTGGGCGGATATTTATTCGTTTTTGAAAGCGCAACCGCGTAAAACCATCCTTACGCGTACAACCAATGAAACGAACATCACGGTTGAACTAAACCTCGACGGTTCAGGAAAATCAGTGATATCAACGGGTTTGGGCTTCTTTGATCACATGTTGGAACAGGTGGCGAAACACGGAAACTTGGATTTAAGGATTGATGTGAAAGGCGATTTACACATCGATGAACATCACACGATTGAAGATGTGGCGCTAACACTTGGTGATGCGTTCCTGCAAGCACTTGGAAGCAAAAAAGGAATTGAGCGTTATGGCTTTTTACTTCCGATGGACGATTGTTTGGTGCAAGTTGCCATTGATTTCGGTGGACGACCTTGGCTTGTGTGGGATGCAACTTTCAAACGTGAAATGATTGGAGAAATGCCGACCGAAATGTTTATGCACTTTTTTAAATCGTTCAGTGATCAAGCACGTTGCAATTTGAACATCAAAGCAGAAGGCGACAACGAACACCACAAAATTGAAGCAATCTTCAAAGCATTTGCAAAATCACTGAAAATGGCTGTTTCAAAAAACGAGAATTATTCCATCCCAAGTACAAAAGGAACATTATGATTGCACTTATAAATTACAATGCTGGGAACATCACTTCGGTGAAGAATGCCATCGAACGTCTTGGTTTTTCATGCATCATTACGGACAATGAAGATGAAATTCGAGCAGCAGCGAAAGTTATCTTTCCAGGCGTTGGAGAAGCCAGTTCAGCAATGCAGTATTTAAAAGCAAAGGGATTGGATCAAGTGATTTGTTCTCTCACACAACCTGTGTTGGGAATTTGCTTGGGACAACAATTGCTGTGTCAATTTTCGGAAGAAGGAAACACAACATGTTTGGGCATCTTTCCTGTTCAAGTGAAGAAATTTCCACCCTTGGACATCGTTCCGCACATGGGATGGAATACGCTCAACATGAATGGCAGTTCTCCCCTGCTGAATGGAATTCAGGAAGACGATGATGTTTACTTCGTACACAGTTACTATTGTGAAGCGTCCAACTATTCACTCGCAACCTGCAATTACATCTTGACATTTAGCGCTGCCATGCAGAAAGACAATTTTTATGCAACGCAATTTCACCCAGAAAAATCTGCTGGAATTGGCGAACGCATCCTCTTAAATTTTTTAGAACTATGAAACTCATCCCCGCAATTGATATCATCGATGGAAAATGTGTGCGCCTCACAAAGGGTGATTACACGACACAAAAAGTCTACAACACCAATCCTGTGGAGGTTGCAAAAGAATTTGAAGCAAATGGCATTCGTTTCTTGCATTTAGTGGACTTGGACGGCGCAAAGTCGAAGCACATTGTTAATTATAAAGTATTGGAGAACATCGCCCAAGCAACTTCGCTGCACATAGATTTTGGTGGCGGAATTAAAAGCAATGAAGATGTGAAAATCGCCTTTGAATCGGGTGCTAATCAACTGACTGGAGGAAGCATTGCCGTGCAAGAACCTACGCTCTTCTTGTCCTGGCTGGAACAATACGGAAGTGAACGAATACTACTTGGTGCCGATGCGAATCAACGCATGATTGCGACACAGGGTTGGTTGGCTACATCTGAAATTGATGTGCTGGATTTCATTCGTTCGTTTGAGCAAAAAGGAATTCAATCCGTGGTCTGCACTGATATTTCTAAAGACGGCATGTTGCAAGGACCCGCACTCGATTTGTACACGGAAATCATTCAAGAAACCGGCGTTCAATTGATCGCAAGCGGTGGTGTTTCAAGCATCGATGATTTGCAGCAGCTGAAAGAACTTGGTTGTGCAGGCGCCATCATTGGAAAAGCCATTTACGAAGGAAGAATAACACTTGAAGAACTTAGAAAATTATGTTGAAAAAACGAATAATTCCCTGTCTCGACATCAAGGATGGTCGAACTGTGAAAGGTGTCAATTTTGTTGACATTCGTGATGCGGGCGATCCAATTGAACTCGCCAAACGCTATGTGCAAGACGGCGCCGATGAATTGGTCTTTTTAGACATCACAGCAACACTCGAAAAACGAAAAACCCTGGTAGAACTTGTTGAACGCATTGCCAAGGAAATCAATATTCCATTTACGGTTGGTGGCGGAATAAACACCCTATCCGATGCAAAAGCCGTTATCCAAGCAGGAGCCGATAAAGTAAGTATCAATTCCGCAGCAGTCAAAAATCCGCAGTTGATCAACGAAATCGCACGCGAATTTGGAAATCAATGTGTGGTTGTTGCCATCGATACCAATTTCGTCGACGGAGAATGGATGGTCTTTGTGCACGGAGGAAAAACACCGACAGGCATTAAAACCATGGATTGGGCAAAACAGGTCGAAGGTTTAGGAGCTGGAGAAATCTTGCTCACTTCGATGCAACACGATGGAACAAAAAACGGTTTCGCGGTGGAACTCTTACAACAGATTTGCTCAACCGTCACAATCCCTGTCATTGCATCAGGAGGCGCTGGAACCATGACGCATTTCAAAGACGTATTTGACAAAACCAAGGTGAGTGCGGCATTGGCGGCAAGTATTTTCCACTTTGGCGAAATCCCCATTCCACAATTAAAACAGTATTTAAAAACACAACAAATTCCCATCCGATGAACATCAATTTCGAAAAATCAAACGGCTTAGTACCTGTTATCATTCAAAACACAGCCACATTGCAAGTATTAATGCTTGGCTACATGAACGAAGAAGCCTTTCAACGCACGCAAGAAACGAACAAGGTAACGTTCTTTAGTCGCAGTAAAAACCGCTTATGGACCAAAGGCGAAAGCTCTGGCAATTTTTTAACCGTCGATGAAATCGCACTCGATTGCGACAACGATACCTTACTGATCAAAGCCACTCCGATGGGTCCAACGTGTCACACAGGCACAACTTCTTGTTTCAAAGAAGAGACCGCAAAAGGATTTTTGTATGAACTGGAGAAAACCATTCACGCGCGCATCGATCAAGACGATGTGAATTCTTACACGAATCAACTCTTTAAGCGCGGAGTGAACAAAGTAGCGCAAAAAGTGGGCGAAGAAGCAGTTGAATTGGTCATCGAAGCCAAGGACAACAACATGGATTTGTTTAAGAATGAAGCCGCCGATTTGTTGTATCACTTGTTGATTTTGTTGAAGTATAAGGAATGTAGATTGGAGGATATTGAACGGGTTTTAGTGGAGAGAGCGAGGAAATAGGCGCTGCGCTTAGAGTTGCGCTGCGCTTGTTATTTTCAGCCACAGATGCACAGATGACGTACAGATTTTAAAATGCGTAATGCTTAAATTTTCCTAAGCTTATATTGATAAATCCAGAAGTACAAATTCTTTAAAAAAATCATCTGTGCATCTGTGGCTAATTTCACAATGGACACAACACTCTGCGCCCTCTGCGCCTCTGTGGTGAATAAACCTCCGCGAAACTCTGCGAACTTTGCGCCTTTGCCCCGAATAATCGGGACCTTCGGCGTTGAAAAAAAGAAAATCAACGCAGTTGATGACCGTCATAGTGCCTTAAACCATATGCAGCTCATTTAACCTTTGTGCGCCTTGTGGTTAAACCTCTACGAAACTGTGTTTGAAATTTTTCACCACGGAGGAACGGAGGAAGTGCACACTCAAATAGCATATGATATAATGTTCATTTCAAACTGCTTGAAAAAAATCATAGGATAAAACCATTGAATTAATAGAATTCACTCTGTGCCCTCTGCGCCTCTCCCGAAATGCGGGACAAGTCGCGTTGAAAAAACCCTCCATGACACTTTGCTCCGAAAAGCCGGGACCTTCGGCATTGAAGAAACATGGAAAAAACTGTTCGCCCACTGAATTTCAGGGAGATTTTTTTTGTGGTTTTGCGGATCAATAATAATAAATGATGAATAAGGAATATTTTTTACTTTAGTGGAAATTCCAACACGCCTATTGCGGTTATACAACAAACGGTTGTATGCTAACAGAAGGTTTGTGGGGGTTATATATAAGTTAGCTGTGATTTTAAAAAGACGACCGTGCTAAAAGAAACATTCATAGGACTTTTGAAAAACTATACAGACAATGACCGTCTGACAAATGAACTATGGACTGAAATAGAGAAAAACTATTCAGGTAAAAAAAGATATTATCATACTTTACAGCACCTTGACAATTTACTGGCTCAACTGACTGAAGCAAAAGGAGAAATACAAAAATGGGAGACCATTTTGTTTACTCTTTACTATCACGACATCATTTACAATTCACTAAAATCGGACAACGAAGAGAAAAGTGCTGAACTTGCTGAAAAACGGATGAAACAAATTTCGGTTTCCAATGACACAATAGAACTTTGCAAAAATCAAATTTTGGCAACTAAATCTCACATAAAATCAGCCGACAGCGACACCAATTATTTTACAGACGCTGACCTTTCTGTATTAGGTAAATCTTGGGAAACATATACACTTTATTACAAAAACGTAAGAAAGGAATATTCTATTTACCCCGATTTCGTTTATAATCCTGGACGGAAAAAGGTATTAAATCATTTTTTAGCAATGGACAGAATTTTTAAAACTGACTTCTTTTACAACAAATTTGAAATACAAGCCAAACAGAACTTGCAAAAAGAAATTGAATTGCTTTGATGACTTCTAAAATTGAAATACAAAATATTCTACTGGATACAAACTTTATTTGTTTTGTAATCCCTTCGCTTTTTTCTAAAACTGAATGTGAACAGTTATTGAATTCGGAGATTAAAAACTCGTTTCAAAAAGCTATTTCAAATTATCCAACCTATTATAGAAATAACGACAGGTTTGTAATTGATAATGATGACTTGGCTAACCAACTTTTTGAAAAAGTAAAACCTTATCTACCTGAGACAATTGAAATAAACTCAGCCATTCAATCAGAAAATGGAGTTTGGCATTTGAAAGAATTGAATAACAGACTTAGATTTTGTAAGTATTCGGCAAACCAATATTTCCACAGACACCTTGATGGTGTTCACTATCGAAACGACACAACACAATCAAAGTTGACGTTTATGATTTATTTGAACAGTGCAACAGAATTTGAAGGTGGACGAACTTTATTTTTCAAAACAAAGGAAACGAATGAAATTTGGGCTTCATATATTCCTAAACAAGGCGACCTAATAGTTTTTGACCACAACGTTTGGCACGAAGGAGAAGTTCTAACCCAAGGAGAAAAGTTTGTTTTAAGAAGTGATATTCTTTATTCAAAAAAAGAAACAGAAATAAGCAAAGAACCTTTCGCTGGTCATTTGGGCTACATCTGGTCACTACTCAAAATTGACGACAACACAATTCTAAGTGGTGGCAGGGACAAAGAAATAAAAGCTTGGACTGTTTCAGGAGAACTAAAGCAATCTCTGCAAGGACATCAAAATTCGATTTTGTGTATTGAGAAAATGAATGACGGCATTTTTATTTCGGGTTCAAGAGACCAACAAGTAATCGTTTGGAAAGACTACAAAGTATTAAATAAAATAAAAGCTCATTCTGCAATTGTGCTTTCGTTGTGCCGTTTAGACAACAACACTTTCGCTTCAAGTAGTGGTGACAATACTATCAAAGTATCTAATCTTGATGGAACTGTTTTAAGAACTTTTAAAGAACATACAAATTGGGTTTGGCAAGTTATTAAACTTGACGACAATATTATTGCATCAAGTTCGGAAGACGGCTCAATAAAAATATGGAATAGTGAAATCGAAAAATCAATCAATACCTTTCACGAAAGCGACCCTATTATTAGTCTTATTTATAATAAGCAAACAAGACAACTCATCAGCGGAAGTTTGAATGGCGAAATTTCTATCAGAACTTTGACAAGTGATTATCTGCAACAAGAAATAAAAGCATTCAAAGCACATATTGGAATTATTAGAACAATTAAATTCATAGACGACAACCATATTGCGACAGGTGGAGAAGATAGTAAAGTGCGAATTTGGAGTTTGGATGGACAATTGATTTCAGAACTTGAGCATCAAAATTTTGTGCAATCAATTGAACTTTTAGACATCAAGACAATAATAAGTGCATCGTATGACGGGACAATTAAAACTTGGACAATATGACAACAGAAGAAAAAACCACAGCTAACAGCACCTACAAGAAATTGGCGGTTCAGTGGTTAAATGAAGTTTTGTGCTTCGTATCAAGTTCAGTGCTAGCAGACAGTTTAGTGCTTCGAAATCGCCAACTTCTTGTAGCAGCAAAACGTTATGTGCAACCCTAACAAACCGACATTGGTAACATCAGGAGACAGGAAAACGGCATAAAAATGAAAACAATATGACGACAGCAATTAAAATTTTCAATTCAATCCTAATCCTTGTTGCAGTTTTCATGGGACTGAAACAAGGTTGGGCAATGTTTACAGGAAAGCCCGAAATAGTGGAAATGTTCAGCAAATGGAACTTCAACAAAACAGGACTGATGATAAACGGAGCAATCACAATCGTAAGTGCATTGCTTATTATTCACCCAAGAACATTTCTTTGGGGTAACTTTATAATGGCAGGTGGGATTTTGCTCATTATGTGCTTACATCTTTTAGACAAAGACCTAAAAGGAATGGCTATTGAATTACCATTCCTTTTGCTCAATTTGGTCATCATTTATTTTCAACACCCTCTTTCAAAAGCAAACTAACAATGAAGAATGTCCTATTCGCATTTTTACACAAACGAAAATATGAGCTGTTGCTTTTTGCTTTAATTCAACATCTTTTTATTGGCATTTTTTTAAGCGATTTACCTTTTTATACAAAAGTAATTTGGCCTATTAATATGCTGATTTTAGGCACAGCAAGTGTTGGCGTTTTTATAGAAAAGGGACGATGGAAAAACCTAATTCAAAAAACACTATTCTTATTAGTATTGTTTTTGCCAATTGGGTTATCTTTTTTGGGTAGCAATCCTTATTACTTTATTTTTCTAAACATCGGCTATGTAGTTTTCTTCCTTTTCATTTTTTGGGAAGTGCTAAAATACTTAATCAAACCGAGTTATATCAATACCGATATTATTTCGGCATCGGCCTGTGGTTATTTTTTGCTAATTGAAATTTCTACCTTTTTATTACAGTTTTTTGTTTACCAAAATTCACAATCCTTTAAAGGAATTGATTTATCAAATCCAGCCTCTACTTATATGGATTTGGTTTATTTTAGTTCAATTACGCTAACCAGCATTGGGTTTGGAGACATTACTCCAAACACACATTACACTAAACTTATCACATCTTTTTTTGGAATTGCAGGACAATTTTATTCAGTGGTTTTGGTGGGTATATTAATAAGCAAATTCACTTCAAATAATTCAAAATAATGCATTCAGGTAAAGCCTATAAATTTTCTGAATTTCTTCTTTGGACAAGAAGAAATATTTATAAAACACTAATTATCGGTATTATTCCTGTTGTTCTCTACCAAATAGCAGGTTTAAAGTGGTTGGCTATTCCGTGGACAGTTGTTGCACTTTTAGGAACTGCTACAGCTTTTATTGTCGGGTTCAAAAATACCCAAACCTATAATAGAACTTGGGAAGCTCGACAAATTTGGGGGGCAATCCTAAACAGTAGTCGTGCTTTTGGAACAATGAGCCGAGATTTTTTAAACAATTCAGACAAAACAAAAGAGTTGGTTTATCGTCATTTTGCTTGGCTTACTGCCTTGCGATATGCAATGAGGGACAGCCGAGCTTGGGAAACTTCAAATCATTCATACAACAAAGAGTACAAAGCCTTTTACGACATTCCCGAAAAGGAAACACCCTTAGAAACTGAATTAGAAAAGTATATTTCCGCAGATGAATTAAAATATATCTTAACAACCAAAAACAGAGCTGCACAATTGATGAGTTTGCAGTCTAAAACCATAAAGCAACTATTTACAGACAAAGAAATAGATAGCTATCAATTTGTAGAAATGCAAAGAATGGTAAAAGATTTTTATGACCAACAAGGCAAAAGTGAACGAATAAAAAACTTTCCTTATCCAAGACAATTTGCCACCATCAACTCATTTTTTATAAAATTGTTTTGCATTCTTTTACCATTTGGTATGCTCAAAGAATTTGACAAACTCAACGAAAGCATAGACGGTTTTATGAAAGGGAATATGGTTTGGTTGGTCATTCCATTTAGTGTTCTAATTTCTTGGGTTTACACATCGTTAGAACAAGTAGGCGAAAGCACAGAAAATCCATTTGAAGGCTCAGCAAATGATGTTCCTATTTCGCAAATGAGCCGAACCATTGAAATTGATATGAGAGAAATGCTAGGTGAAACAGATTTGCCGCCAGCATTACAGCCTAAAAATAATATCATTCTTTAATTAAATTAAAATGAAAAAAAGAGAAAAATTAGACATTATTCATAAATGGTATCCAAAAGCGATAACCACTATCGACAGCGTTAATAAAATCATTGATTTTGTAGAATACGAATTGGACTTAGAACCCAAGCAAGTAATGCTTGCAGACAGCGTATGTAGTGATGATGTAAATAGCATTCAATATCCTGCAAGAACGCAAGAATTTTTGGGTCCTTTCAAAATGGGTGGTTTAGATGGCTTCCCTTTTACAGGACTAACGGGAATGGGAGCATTTGCAAGCCACGTTCCAGACGAAGGAGCAGTTTTTATTTATTATGGTCCACATATTGGAATTACCAAAGACGGAACAATTGGCGAAATACATCGATTTGGACAAAGCAAAAATAGTGGCTGTTGTGGTGCGGCAAAAGGTGCATTGGGAAAACTAACAAATAATCAAATTACGGCAGGCAACATTACAGAGTTAGACTATCAAATGAACACTATTGAACAAATTCTTTTTAACGAAAAAGAAAGAGTTCTTAATGCAAAAACACCATTATTTGAAGCGACAGAAGTGATGTATGAAGCCATTGACAAACGCATTAACGAATTGGTTGACAAGACAACTTATAACTGTAAATTTGTTATTCTTGTCGGTGCTATACTTATAAACAGCGACAGCGATATGGGAAGTTTTACAGAAGTAAGACGCTTTGACATTATAGACCTCAATACAAAATCAAGACAAAACAACCTTGACTATTTGACGACATAGAAAGGGCAGCACATAACAGCAGTTTGGCAAAATGGCGGGGTCAGTGCTAAATTCAACGGTAGTTCTTCGATTGAACTTTTGTGCAAAACTGAATATTTGTGCTTCGATTTCCGCCACTACGCCAAGCTGCAAACCGTTAGCGGAAACCCTAAGAAAACGGACAAAAGAAAAGAACTAATGGACAGACGACAATTTATCAAACAATCGACATTTTTCTACCTTGGTGGTTTGTTGATTCCTTCAACATTATTATCGTCTTGCCGAAAAGAAAACTTATTAGATGTCGTAAAATTTGATGGAACTGTAATGATAATTGGTGCCGGTGCTGCTGGACTTTACGCAGGTTATCTGTTAAAATCAAAGGGAATTGATTTCAAAATCATCGAAGCGTCAAATGCCATTGGCGGAAGAATGGGAAAATTGGAAGGCTTTGCTGATTATACAATTGACACAGGAGCACAATGGTTACACGGTAAAAACAACATTCTTGCGGACCTAATTCAAGCGAAAAATGTTCAAACAACCTTAGATGAAACGGAACTTTCTTATTGGTTTAACAGTCAAATTGTAACGACCTTGCCTCAAGATCCTTTTATTTTCGAAGAGGAAAATCTGCCCGATGTTTCATTTAAGGACTATGCGCATCAAAAAGGATTCGGAACGGAATACGATGCTATTGTTGAAGCAATTGCGGGAGATCAAGGAGCATCAGCTTCTCTCCTATCCGCCTATTGGAATAGCAAAGATGAAGAAAATTGGGTATCAGGAGATGAAGATTTTAAATTTCAACAATCCTATTTTGAAGTGATTGAAGAACACATCGCTCAACCCATTTTAGATCAAATTATCTTGAATACACCTGTTCAAAGTATTGATTATTCAGCGGATAAAATTATCGTTGAAGACATAAACAATGTTTCGTATTCAGCCGACAGAGTCATCCTCACAGTTCCGATTTCCATCTTAAAACTGAATGAGATTACCTTTAATCCTGTGTTACCAACTGAAAAAACAGACGCTTTTGCAAAATTTGGAATGGGTCCTGGAATGAAAGTGTTTTTAAAATTTTCCACGAAATTCTATGCGGACGCACTTTACGGAGGCACAATTTGCGGAGCTTATGTCGATGATACTGTCGGAAAATCAACATCTGCCAATGTTTTATTAGCGTTTATCATGGGTGACCAAGCTGCGTATCTTCATTCGCTTGGAAGTGATACAGCCATCACAAATGCGCTTCTCCAAGAATTAGATGGAATGTACAACGGACAAGCAAGCGCCTCGTTTATCGCTTCCACTGTTTTTGATTACACGGCGAAACCCTTTATCAAAGGAGCGTATGGTTTTAGTACAATTGAAATGGGAAATGCTCGTGAAATCGCTGCTCAAGCTATTAACAAACGACTTTATTTTGCTGGAGAAGCAATGAACATCAACGGTCATCATCAAACGGTTCATGGCGCAGTAGAATCAGCATACAATGCAGTTGTGAACTTTTTAAATGATTCGAAAAAATGAGACTTCAACACCTTTATTACCTAGTTCTGTTGATTGTATCAATCAATGCATCTGCACAAGAATTGAAAGTAGATCTGTCTTATAATTATAGCTATTCGAATCAATTGGACAAGATCATCCAAACGTATAATTTTAGTCGTCCGTTCTTAACGGAAAAGCAACCATTGTTCATGAATGGACTAAATTCTTCTGTTTCGTATGTTTTTAAAAATGAGCGTCACCTGAAATCTGGAATAAACCTGGCTTATTCTTATTTTCGAAGTGCTGCAGAAAATGAAAACTTCAACATGACATTACAGTTGAATTTCCTAAAACTAGGCTACTTTCTGCATTACGAAAATCCAGCAAAATGGAAAGGACTTTATACCGATATCATTCTTTCAGCAACTTCCAGCGGACTTTTTAGAAACGTTAACGGAAAAGCATTTATTTACGACGAAGCAACATCTAAAGCCTTTGGAATTGGTGGTGAACTCAATCTAAAACTAGGTTACTACCTACAATTGAAAAATCAAACGTACGTGTCGCCCTTCATATCGATTGTTTACACACCTTATTTGTATTCACCCAATAGCGAAGTTGTTATAAATCAAACGAAAGGACTTTGTGCGAAGAATTGGACATCGATTCTTGGTGCGCAGATTGGTTTGGCAGTGCATTTGAGACAAGAAAAAAAATGATTGACCACTTGTTGCGGTCATCGCCCAATCTTTTGAATCCTTTCAGAATTATCCTAACTATTGGTTGATTTCGTATTTTTGGAAAAGGTTCCATTGGAAAATCATAACTATGAACTATAACGACAAACTTTTTCGACCGATTCATAACTCCGAAAACGGAGAAACATCCAATGAAACCCTTTTTCATTACAAACAAGTCGGAAATATCTTGACGTCTGAATACGCTGGCGGGAAGATCAAATATGGACATCTAATTGGTTTGGTTGACACTTCAGGCAACATCGAGATGCGCTATCATCAAGTGAATGACAAGGGCGAATTGATGACGGGATTTTGTCGGTCAATTCCGGAACTGATGGAAAATGGAAAAATTCGCTTGCACGAACGTTGGGAATGGACGTCGGGCGACAAATCAAAAGGAACATCGATTATTGAAGAACAATAAATTAAAGTAGCATGGCACACGAACACACGTACAAATTAACGACGGAATGGACAGGAAACGCAGGTGAAGGAACAAAAAATGTTCGAACCTACGATCGCAGTCACAAAGTGAGTATTCAAGGGAAACCTGAATTATTTCTTACAACCGATAATCCAGCGGTTGGCGATAAAACAAAATTGAATCCAGAAGATTTATTGGTTTCCGCAATTTCATCGTGTCACATGCTTTCCTACTTATACTTGTGTTCAATGGATGGAATTGTCGTTACGGCCTACACAGATCATGCAACTGGAGTGATGATTGAACATGCGAGCGGCGGTGGAAATTTCAAAGAAGTGGTGTTAAATCCACTTGTAGTTGTTGCGAATGAAAATATGGTAGAAAAAGCGATTGAATTGCACCACAAAGCCCATGACATCTGTTACATCGCCAATTCGGTGAATTTTGAAGTGAAGTGCAATCCAAGCATTAAAGTAGGCTAAGCAATGAATAAAACGCAATTTAGCATGAAATTAATTCCATTGTTCGGAATGCTTTTAGTCCTTGCAACAAGTTGTCAAACAGCTGTAAATCCAATTAAAGAAGAGCAAACTGAAATCAGTAAAACCGACGCGCTTCGCGAAAAAATTGAGAAAATTGTCTCCAATAAAAAGGCGGTAGTAGGTGTTTCTCTAATAGGAAACAATGGAAAAGACACGCTTTCGTTGAACGGCGATCGACGATTTCCCATGCAAAGTGTATTCAAATTTCATATTGCGTTGGCTGTTCTTTCAGAAATTGATAAAGGCAAACTTTCATTGAACCAAAAAATCACCATTCGAAAAGATGAACTTCTACCCGCTGATGTTTGGAATCCACTAAGAGACGAGCATCCAGAAGGTGGTACGTTTACCATTAAACAATTGATCCAATATTCGGTATCGCACAGTGATAATTTGGCGTGCGACCTGCTCATTCGACTAATTGGTACACCAAAAACGGTTGAACGCTATATTAAACAATGCGGCATTAAACAGATTAACATCACCTTCAACGAAGCAGATATGCAGTCGGAATGGGAAAATATGTTTCAGAATTGGACAACACCAAATGCGGCAAGTGAAACGCTTCGACTATTCTATGAAAACAAGAACAAGCTAATGTCAAAGAGTAGTTATGACTTTTTTTGGCAAACGAATAAGGAAACAACAACTGGTAAAAATCGTTTTCGCGGCCAATTACCTGAAGAAACAATTATAGCCCACAAAACAGGTTCATCGGGAACAAATGACGAAACAGGAATCATAGACGCGGTAAACAACATTGGCATCATATTCTTACCAAACGGTGACTATTTCATCCTAAGTGTTTTTGTGAGTGAATCAAGCGAAGATTTGGAAACGAACGAAAAAATCATTGCCGACATCGCCAAAGCCACGTATGATTTTTATACGGTAAAGTAAGATTTGGAAGATGTTTTGGTTCACGGGAAGTGAAAAACGGAGAATTAAATTAACTTCGGAGGGAGAATGAAATGAAAACCATCTACCACAAATAATCATGCGAACAATAAAAAACATAGCCATTGAGAAAAGCATTGCGCACAAGCAATTGCACTTTGCTAAGAGTTGGTGGGATTATGTAGACTTATTTTTATTCATTGCTTCAATTACGTTTGGATTTGTAATTTGTCCACTACTTATGTGGTCTTTCGAGCTCAACTACAACAATCCAAATGAAAAATTCTTGGGCTTCGGAGTCTTACCTATCGTTTTTTGTTTTGGATTGTATATGACCTATCGGAAATTAACTGAATTGAAACTCACCAAGATTTTTACACATGCAGACCGAGATATAATCCATTCAAGCATTTTGGAATTTGCGCGAACAAATGACTACGATATCCACAGAAAATACAATTATTGCATTGTTTTAGATCGCCCTGGAATGAATCCAAACTTTAGCAAAACAGCGTTCGTGTTCATTTCGCAAGATGCCGTTTTCTATACCATGCTTCAAGACGGACTTAAACTCAATTCACCTACCTTTATCTCTCATCTATTATTCGCTCGACGCTTAAAAAAGTGGTTGAAAGAGAATGGTGGGATGAATTCAATTTAAAATATCAACCATGAAAAACATCTTCTTCTTACTACTTTGTTTGCTTGCTTTTACGAGTGCCGCATTCTCCCAATCCGATAATTTAATCATTATCATCAACCAAAACACGAATATTGAATTGCCTTGTTATACGGTAAGCGTTTACGACGAAAACGACACGGTATATTCAAAAACGATTTCGGATGAATATGAACTTACGGTCAGCAACCTTGCAATTGGAACCTATTCGGTTAACCTAACGAATTGTGGAATCCCAACCGATGAAGCAACCGAATCAGTGACGAAAATCGTTGAAATAAAAGACTGTCAAATCACCTATGTTTCTTTTGATTTGTATGAATATGTTGATTATACGAAATTGGATTCCATGTGTGATGCAGAACCCATAAAATCGCACACTGAACTTCAATTTAATACCTCGTATTTCGATTACCGCTGGAATCCAGATGGAAACAATCCAAAATATACGGTTGGACTTGGCTATTCTGGGTATCATTGGTCTTCATTTTCAAAACATTTTGGAACTTTAATTGGTGGTGGAATTGGTTACATGTACGCACCATTACGCGTTGATTCGCTTTCGACCACCACCTACAACAAGCCGATAAAAACGAACTATTACAGCTATTTGAATGGACAATTTGACATCAAATTTCGGTTTACAACAACGAATCAACAGCTGAAAACAATTAATCCGAAATCCATTTTTGTGGATCTTGGACTTTTGTACAATCTACCACTCTATTTCAAGAAAATCACCCGTTTTGATTACCAAGAAAAAATGGTCAACAGTTTCATTCATCAGTATTCAGACGCAAGCATTTATGTAAATATTGGTTCAGCAAACGCTCAAGTGTATGTTGCGTATCGACCATTTGATTTTATCAAAGGAAATTTAACAGAACTCCCGAAATTCAACCTTGGCATCAAGATCATTACGAATTACGCAGATTAACAGTTTTAAAAGCTTGAATTTAACGAAAACCAACTTGAAAATTGCTGTTATTTTAAGTAAATTTGATTCATAATTAGCGCATGAAAAACATCGATAAACATAGCTTAGAAAACGCATTCCGTTTAATTGAATCAGGTGACATTGATACAATAGAAGTCGGTACTACAAATGGTTTAATTCAGCTGCATTTGTATTTATTTGATAAATTGTATGATTTTGCTGGTCAAATTCGCACTGTCAACATTTCAAAAGGTGGTTTTCGATTTGCAACAGCTATGTACTTGCCAGAAATCTTAGTCAAAATTGAAGCGATGCCAGAAACAAATTTTGAGGAAATCATTGCGAAATACGTTGAAATGAATATCGCTCATCCGTTTATGGAAGGCAATGGACGAACAATGCGCATTTGGCTAGATCAACTACTTAAAAAAAATCTTAAAATGGTAGTGAATTGGCAATTTGTCGATAAAACACTTTACTTACAAGCAATGGAAAGAAGTCCGATTAATGATTTAGAATTACGTACATTGCTTTTTGCTAATTTGACGAATGACATAACGAATCGAGAAATCATTTTCAAAGGAATTGAACAATCCTATTATTACGAAGGGTATCAAAAAGAAGATGACGAAGAATAATATCTTTTACAAAAATTAAAATTCACGCTTAAAAACATTACCCATGGTAAAACTTGGTTACACCATCCTCTACGTTTCCGACGTAACAAAAGCTATCGAATTTTATGAGACAGCATTTGGCTTTCAGCGAAAATTTATTTCACCAGGGAATGAATACGGCGAATTGCTAAGTGGCGAAACTACGCTTTCATTTGCTACAATTGAATTAGCACATTCGAACTTATCAAATGGCTTTCAAGAAAGTAAACCAACCAATCCAGCCTTTGGAATTGAAATTGGCATGGTAACCGAGCATGTGCAAGAAGTACTCGACAAAGCTGTTCAATGCGGAGCACAACTCGTTGAACCCGCAAAACAAAAACCGTGGGGACAAACCGTCGCTTACATCCGAGATCTTGATGGCTTTTTGATTGAAGTGTGCACGCCGATGGGGTGATTTTAAAGTATTAAAAGAATCATGAATTATAAATTCGGAATTAGGAATCTCTCTGTCTTTTGGTTTTTCGTTTTCGCTATTTCCACTAGTTCGTTTGGACAAGAAAGTTGTGAATTGAACAAATTAAAAGTGATTGAGCTGAAGAATGGGATAAATAAATCCAATCTTCCGACCAGCATTGCCACAATTGATTCCTTGTTTTCCCTTGAAATGAAATGCTTTTCTGAGTTTGAAAAATCTACTGGATACAACGACTTATCAGAATTGGTTTACAAGCTAAATCCATCTTCCGAATTAATTTATTCATTAAGCGAAAAAGCAATTAAAAACGGATATCCAAATGCAGTTTTATTGGAATTTTCTCAAAATCAATGGCTAAGAAAAAAGTGTCCGAGCGACTACAATCGCCTTGAGCAATTATCAGATAGTCTCTTTTTTGCGAAATATCCAAATGCGAATGTCAATCTAGCCAAAACAATACGCACGATGGTACGTGAGGATCAACGGATTAGACTTGAACACAGAAACACAAATCCAAGCGATACAATTCGATGTGATAGCTTGGATTTTGAAATGAAAAAGACAGATGATTTAAATGAATTTCTACTCGATTCACTATTTACGATTTATGACTATCCTGGTTATTCGCTGGTTGGTTGTGAACACAATTCGTGTTATTTAATCTTTCAACACATGGGAACAGAATTTCAAGTAAAAGAGATTCATTTATTGGAAGAAGCTATCGATAAGCAAGAATTGTATCAAGAGATTCATCCATTGATAGACAAAGTTTTATACAAAAAATATGGCGTAACACTTTACGGAACACATTACAGCAATCAACCTCCTGAAAAAGAATTGAAAGTGATAAATACCTATTTAACATTGTTGAATTTAAAACTACAATAATCATAAATCCTCAATCATAAATCATAAATCATGAATTAGAAATGACGAATCCTGTATCTCCAAAGCATTTGGAGTAAATTTCTTACATTTGAACACGTTAAAGTAAATTTCGTACAAATCTTCCTTTTTCAAAACGCATTAATTTAGAATGAAAAACATCTTCACTAAAAATCTACTGTTTAAAATTGCAGCGATCTTATTGCTAGTACATGTTTCAATTTCGACTTCGAAGGATGGCGGTGACTTTGATGTATTTCTAGATGCGGCGCGAAAACTAAAGAATGGACAAAACATCTACGCGCCACCATTTGTGGACGGTTTGCAATATTATTACAGTGTCTTTTTCGCCTTGATTCTGCTTCCAATTTCTTCAAATGTGTTTATTGCAGAAGTGCTTTGGTCACTTTTTTCGTTTTTCTTGTTGTATCGTTCGTTCGTTTTGGTAAAACACTATTTCGATTTCTCAGCAATGACAAAACGTCAATACAATACGTGGGTCATTTTAACGGCTTTCCTTTCGCTTCAGTTTATTTTGTACAACGTTTCATTGATTCAAATCACCGTGTTCTTGTTGTGGGGAATCTTGGAAGCGATGCTTCTCATGGAGAACAAAAAACCGCTACTTGCTGGTGTTGTTTTGGGTTTGATCATCAACATTAAGATCATGCCGCTCTTAATTCTGCCTTATTTGTTCTACCGCGGTTATTTCAAAACACTCGCTGCAACGATTGCAACCTTCGTTATTCTTTTGTTTCTTCCAGCACTATTTATTGGAAATGATTTCAATCAATTCTTACTTTCAGAATGGTGGCACATCATTAATCCAAGTAATAAAGAACATCTATTCGAAACGGGAAATGGATCACACAGTGTTGTTGCTTTGTTGCCGGTTTACTTAACAGATACAGTTGGAGAAATGCCCTACAAGCGTAATTTTTTGAACCTGAGTCATCAAAACGTTGAGCTTGTCATCAACCTTACACGTTTGTTCATCCTAGGATTGTCTTTGCTGTACTTTAAAGCTTTGCCATTCAAAAAAGAAACGAATAAATTAAAAACCTTTTGGGAAATTTCCTTTTTTATGCTGATCATCCCGATGTTAATGCCGCATCAACAAAAATATGCTTTCCTACTCGCCGCGCCGATGATTGCCTACATCTTGTACTATTTCATTGTCACCTTCAAACAGCCAAAAACGAAAGTGTATTACCTTGTATTCGGATTATTTTGTGTGAGTATGTTATTCTATTCACCTTTGTACGGAAGCGATATCGTAGGAAGATTCTTGTTCAATTACACACAACATTTCCGCTTCTTGTCCTTCGCAACATTGTTCCTCTTGCCTATTTCATTGTATTGTAGTCCTTCTCGCTTGAAACAATTTGCATCAGCATAACTTAGGTACATTTCTTGCAAGTACAGGCGAAAATTGTGCGTATGAAGTTTTATTTCCTCCTGTTCCTGTTGCCGTTTGCATCGTGTCAATCGCAAACAACCTTACCGAAAACAACTGCAGCTTCAAGTCAAGTCAAACCGAATGACACCATCGAAGCATTTTACGCCGCAAACAAAGGAAATGATCTTCCGAGTAAATCAGTTGGAACCGTTTCAAATGGAAGTTTAGTGAATGGAAAGCTTCTACCCTTTTCTGGAAGCAATTTTCGCTATTTTGATACCACGAGTTACTTGAACAAACGCGCCTTTGTACATGATAAACTATTAAAAACAGTACTCAGCTGTTACCAAGAATGTGAACATGTCTTTGCAGGTCATCCGTTTTGTATTATGGAATGTTCCAATGAAAAAGGTGGAAAAATTGCGCCGCATCACACGCATCAAAATGGATTAAGCATTGATTTCATGACACCTTTAATGAAAGATGGAAAATCGTATTATGCCTTAGATTCACTTGGAGCTGAGCATTATTTACTTGAATTTAATTCAGAAGGAAAGAATTCAGACGATGCCAGCATTCAAATTGATTTTGAGACAGTCGCACGACATCTTTGGATCTTAGAACAAGTAGCACGCAAAAATGGACTTAAAATCAGCAAAGTCATTTGGAAACTCGAACTCAAAGATGAATTATTCGCTACTGAATACGGTAAAAAGCTAAAAGCACAAAACATCTATTTCGCCCAAAACTTAACGCCGATTATCAATTCCTTGCACGACGATCATTATCACGTCGATTTTGAACTCACTAGAGACTAGAAACTATTGACCAGAAACCAGAAGACTTCTTTAAATTAATCTAGATTATAGAAGAATGAATCACGAATCACGAATCATGAATCATGAATTATGATTTCTAAATCACAGCTCTGCTGTGGAAGCTTTCTTCGTCAATCCTCTCCACAACAAGTAAATCCCAGCGATAACAAGTGGAATACTCAATAATTGTCCTGTGTTTAAGAATAAGTATTCGTCACGCGCAGTTTGACCCATTTTAACGAATTCAACCATGAAGCGTGCTCCGAAGATTAGGATTAAGAACGAACCGAAGACAACGCCTGGTTTTTTCCATAAATCGCGTTTCCAATACAAGAACATTAACAGTAAGAAAGACACAAAGTAGCAAATCGCTTCGTACAATTGTGCTGGGTGACGTGGCGTTGAATCATAACCACACAGCGTATCGTTGTAGAATTGAGAGAAACTAAATGCCCACGAAACGTTCGTTGGATCACCAACAATCTCATGGTTCACTAAATTTCCTAAACGAATAAATGTTCCTGCAATAGCAATCGGAGCCGCAATGCGATCTAAAATCCACAAATACGGTTTATGAATGACTTTTTTCGAGAAATACCACAAAGCAATCAAAATAACAACAGCACCACCATGACTTGCTAAACCACCTTCCCAAACATATAAAATACTTAAGGGATGTTCGAAATAACCTTCTTGTTTAACACCGCAATTATCAACGAAATCCCAGTAAGGACCATAGAAGAAAACATGTCCCAAACGCGCACCAATAACAGTTGCCGGAACCATGAATAAGACCAATTTGTCTAATAATGTATCATCAATTCCTTCTTTGCGGAACATTTTGCGAATTACAAAATATCCCAAAATCATTCCTGTTACAAACAATAATCCGTATAAATTCGGTGTTTTGTATCCTTCTATTATTTCTGAACTTACGTCCCAGTTGATAACTCCAATCACGCTTAATGTTCTTTATTTGATTCGACTAAAGATAATGGTTTTTCTTTATTTACTTGAAATTGTAATTTTTCAGAACGCCCTTTCTTAAAGATTTTATTGCTCACCTCTTTTCCTTTACGCAAGGCTTTTTGTTCCTCGGCTGATAAATGAATGACCGATTGACAATCTGTTGAACAACAATTTTCATATTTCTCCTTACACGCATCGCACTGAATGAACAATAAATGACACGCATCATTCGCACAATTCGCATGTGTATCAGCCGGTGAACCACATTGGTGACAAACAGCGATAATATCTTCCGAAATACGCTCACCACGACGTTCGTCGAAGACAAAGTTCTTTCCAATGAATTTATTTTCGATGCCTTTTTGCTTACAATCGTTGGCGTATTTGATAATTCCACCTTCCAATTGGTGTACATTTTTGAATCCACGATGACGGAACCAAGCCGATGCTTTTTCACAACGAATTCCACCAGTACAATACATCACTAAGTTTTTATCCTCGTTTCCTTTCAAGTATTCCTCTTCAATAAACGGCAACGATTCTCTGAAGGTATCTACATCTGGTAAAATCGCACCTTTGAAATGACCAACTTCTGATTCGTAGTGATTACGAAAATCGATTAAAATCGTGTTTGGATCGTCTGTTAACTGATTGAATTCCTCTGCATTCAAATGTATTCCTTTGTTTGTAACGTCAAACGTTTCATCGTTCAATCCATCCGCAAGAATTTTGTCACGCACTTTGATTTTCAATTTCAAGAACGGAAACTCAGCTTCCGAATCATCAACAGCGATGTTCAAACGAACACCATTTATGAATTCAATTTGATAAAGCTCTTCTCTGAATTGATCCAAGTGATGAAGTGGAACGGCAATTTGCGCGTTAATTCCTTCTTTGGCAACGTAGGTTCTTCCTACGACATCGATGTTTGACCATTGTTGAAACAAATGATCTCTGAATAAACGAGGATTGGCAATGTGCGCATAGGTATAGAATGAAATCGTCACAAACTTGTAACCACTTTCACGCCATTTCGCTTCCAATTCCTCCTTATTTAATGTATTCCACAGTTGCATGCTATGTTGTTTTAAATAAAAAGTTGCACAAAAATAGGGAAAAGGATTGACATGAAATTTGTGATTTATCATTCGTGATTCAAAAATTGAATCATGAATCACAAATTCCGAATCACAAATCCCAAATTATGAATTATTACAGTATATTCGTATCAATGAAAATTGTACATCTATCCTTTTTAATTGGTTTGACCTTGTTGTTGACAGCTTGTCCTGAAATTCGCAGGGAATCGGCTCAACAGAAGTTGTTCAAAAACCATATGGATTTACCCGATCTTAAACGTGTTAAATATTACGGCGTTAGTTTTCAGCTTTCCAAGTTGTTTGAAGATAATTACGATGTTGAATATGTCATTAAAAATGATGCCTTATCAAAATCCATTTATGATTTAGGATTGAATTTCAGTACAGAAGTATTTACAGAGTCTGACGCTGACATGTTCAAGTATTCGTTAGAAATAGAAACGGATAATTTAAATGCAGTACATGATTATTATACTGCAAAACGTCAAAATTCATTGTACGAGCACTTTTCATCTGTAAAGAAAAAAGGTCCTCGTGAAAATGGATATCCGTCAATTATCCAAACAATCGAAGGTCCTGGTTATGAAGGCGGTGATACAATCACGTACATGATGGCAACGGTTGATATCAACAAAAAGTATTTTGTATTTCAAATGATTGGTAAAAAAGGACACATCGGTTATTTGTACG
>Ga0207967_1000022_pt1 | contig 147801 bp, 128 predicted proteins | sample LakWasMet20_HOW5_2_FD_183866 | JGI IMG/M metagenome (GOLD analysis project Ga0207967, IMG submission 183866) | Freshwater sediment methanotrophic microbial communities from Lake Washington under simulated oxygen tension - Sediment Metagenome... | ecosystem: Environmental > Aquatic > Freshwater...
TACTTCATCGTCTGTGATTGTTACAGTGGCTTGTTGTGTTCCGCTTTCTGTTGCACCGTTACCTCCTGTTACGTTTGTAATGTCTGCAATCACTGTTTCTGAACCTTCAAATAAGGCATCATCCGTTGGGTCAATTGTGACTGTTCCTGTTGTTGAACCAGCTGCAATTGTGATTGTCACCGAACTTGGTGTATAATCTGTTCCGTTTGTTGCTGTTCCAGTATATCCAATTGTAACGGTTGTTGCAGTTGTTGTTGCTACGGATAATGTAGCTGTCAATGTTGCTACTCCTGCCGCATTTTCTGCAATCGATGTTGTTCCACTCAAGGTAACTGTTGGTGCTACTTCATCGTCTGTGATTGTTACAGTGGCTTGTTGTGTTCCGCTTTCGGTTGCACCGTTACCGCCAGTTACGTTAGTAATGTCTGCAATCACTGTTTCTGAACCTTCAAATAAGGCATCGTCTGTTGGATCAATTGTGACTGTTCCTGTTGTTGAACCAGCTGCAATTGTGATTGTCACCGAACTTGGTGTGTAATCTGTTCCGTTTGTTGCTGTTCCAGTATATCCAATTGTAATTGTTGTTGCTGCTGTTGTTGCATTCGATAATGTAGCTGTCAATGTTGCTACTCCTGCCGCATTTTCTGCAATCGATGTTGTTCCACTCAACGTAACTGTTGGTGCTACTTCATCGTCTGTGATTGTTACAGTTTCAGTTTGGGTTCCGTTTTCTGTTGCACCGTTACCTCCTGTTACGTTAGTAATGTCTGCAATCACTGTTTCAGAACCTTCAAATAAGGCATCATCCGTTGGATCAATTGTGACTGTTCCAGTTGTTGAACCAGCTGGAATTGTGATTGTCACTGAACTTGGTGCGTAATCCGTTGCGTTAATTGCTGTTCCTGTATATGTTAAGGTAACTACTGTAGCTACTGTTGTTGCATTAGATAATGTAGCTGTTAATGTTGCTACTCCAGCTGCATTTTCTGCAATCGAAGTTGTTCCACTTAGCGTAACTGTTGGCACTACCTCATCATCTGTGATTGTTACCGTTTCAGTTTGTGTACCGCTTTCAGTTGCTCCGTTACCGCCAGTTACGTTAGTAATGTCTGCAACCACTGTTTCTGAACCTTCAAATAAGGCATCGTCTGTTGGATCAATTGTGACAGTTCCCGTTGTTGAACCAGCTGCAATTGTGATAGTCACCGAACTTGGTGTGTAATCTGTACCGTTTATTGCTGTTCCAGAATATGTTAATGTGATCACCGTTGCCGCTGTTGTTGCTGATGATAAAGTAGCTGTTAATGTTGCTACTCCAGCTGCATTTTCGGCAATTGATGTTGATCCACTTAGCGTTACAGTTGGCGGAAGAATTTCACGCCAATCTCTTTCAGGTGTACCTGATGAAATAACATTTGGATAAGAAGTTGGGGTTGTACCATTCGTTGGATTAAACAATGCATCATTTACGTCATACGCATTATCCAAACCATCATTATCAGCATCCGCGTTGGCAGGAACTGTATTTGCGGTTCCATTACCATCTGTATCCCACCCTTCAATAGCATCAGTAACTCCATCATTATCCGTATCCAAGTCCAAATAATCAGGATTATCAGCACCATCTGTATTAACAGGAGAAATTGCTGTTCCACTATTGTTGGTATCATAAGCATTATCTAAACCATCTAAATCAGTATCCGTACCAAGAGGTGCAATGTACGTTAAAGTAGCTTGTGCTTCTGAATTATCAACAATCCCGTCATTGTCAGAATCGATATCTAAGAAATTAGGATTATAATCAGCATCACTATTTCCAAGTGTAAAGGAATCAGGACGTCCGTCGGCATTTCCATCAGTAGATGAAAGAATTAATGCCCCAGCTGTGTTTTCGATTGAAGCATCGTTTCCAACATTCCCATCAACTGCATCAGCAAAACCGTCATTATCAGTGTCTGCAAACACATCTATGCGACCGTCACCATTTGCATCAACACTTCCTGCTTCAATAACATCAACAATCCCGTCATTATCGGCATCAATGTCCATATAATTGCGAACGCCATCTCCGTCAGTGTCTAAATTAATAATCGCAATTCCTCCATTATTAGCATCATATTGATTTAATAATCCATCAGCATCTGTATCTGCAACTGTATCAATCGTGCCATCACCGTTCGTATCTACCCCTCCTGCTTCAATTAAATCTGCTATACCATCATTATCTGAATCTAAATCCATGAAATTTGGCAAACCATTTTGATCAGCATTGTCCTGAGGATATGTATTTGGTTTTCCATTATTATCAGAATCGGCTCCAGTTATAATTAGCACTCCTGCTAAATTATCTATCGTTCCATCGTTGTTGACATCACCATCAACATTTTGCGACCAACCATCACCATCTGTATCTGTAAAGCCATCTACTCGACCATCGTTATTTGCATCTGTTCCACCGACTTCAGCAATATCTGTTAACCCATCATTGTCTGAATCAATATCGATAAAGTTTGGTAAACCATTTCCATCAATATTTGCAATACTTTGTACGTACGTGTCAGGTCGTCCATCTGCATTACCATCCGTTCCAGTCAAAACAAATGCATTTGCCGTATTTTCAGCAGTTGCATCATTTCCAACATCTCCATCTACGGTATCATCAAAACCATCTGAATCTGTGTCATTGAAATTATCCAAACGACCATCTCCATTTGCATCTACTCCACCTGCTTCGATAGCATCAGAAATACCATCATTATCTGAGTCTAAATCAAGGTAATTTCTAATTCCATCACCATCTGAATCTAAATTTACAATATTGACACCACCATTATTAGCATCATATTGATTCATCAAACCATCACCGTCTGTATCTGTCAAAGTATCAATTGCACCATCACCATTTGTATCTACACCTGCCGCTTCAACTAAATCAGGAATACCATCATTATCTGAATCTAAATCCAAAAAGTTTGGCAAACCATTTTGATCAGCATTGTCTTGAGGGTATGTATTTGGTTTTCCGTTATTATCAGAATCGGCACCAGTTATAATTAGTACTCCTGCTAAATTATCTATCGTTCCATCGTTGTTAACATCACCATCAACGTTTTGCGACCAACCATCACCGTCCGTATCTGTAAATCCATCAACTCGGCCATCGCCGTTTGCATCTGTACCACCAACTTCTGCAATATCTGTAAATCCATCATTGTCTGAATCAATATCAATGAAGTTTGGTAAACCATTACCATCAATATTTGCAATGCTTTGAACATATGTATCTGGAAGCCCATCAGCATTTCCATCTGTTCCAGTTAAAACTAGAGCATTTGCTGTATTTTCAATAGAGACATCATTCCCAACATTTCCATCTACTGTATCATCAAAACCATCTGAATCTGTATCATTATAATTATCCAAACGACCATCTCCATTTGAATCAACTCCTCCAGCTTCAATTACATCTGCAATTCCATCATTATCTGAATCTAAATCAAGGTAGTTTCTAATTCCATCGCCATCTGAATCCAAATTAGCAATATTGACACCTCCAGTACTCGCATCATATTGATTCAATAATCCATCACCATCAGTATCCGAAACAGTATCAATCGTACCATCTCCATTTGTATCTACACCACCAGCTTCGACTAAATCCGAGATACCATCATTATCTGAATCTAAATCTAAGAAGTTTGGCAAACCATTTTGATCAGCATTGTCCTGAGGATATGTATTTGGTTTTCCGTTATTATCAGAATCGGCTCCAGTAATAATTAATAATCCTGCAGCATTGTCAATCGTTCCATCGTTGTTGACATCACCGTCAACATTTTGCGACCAACCATCACCATCTGTATCTGTAAAACCATCTACTCGACCATCGTTATTTGCATCTACTCCTCCGACTTCAAGGATATCTTTTAAGCCATCATTATCTGAATCAATATCTATGAAATTCGGTAAACCATTACCATCAATATTGGCAATTCCTTGAACATACGAATCAGGAAGCCCATCAGCGTTTCCATCTGTTCCAGTTATGACCAATGCATTCGCAGTGTTTTCAATTGAAGCATCATTGCCAACATTTCCATCAACCGTATCATCAAAACCATCTAGATCAAGATCATTGAAATTATCTAAACGACCATCTCCATTTGCATCTACTCCTCCTGCTTCGATAACATCAGAAATACCATCATTATCTGAATCTAAATCAAGGTAATTTCTAATTCCATCGCCATCTGAATCTAAATTAGCAATATTGATACCTCCAGAACTCGCATCATATTGATTCATTAATCCATCAGCGTCCGTATCTGCTACAGTATCAATAGAACCATCTCCATTTGTATCCACTCCCCCAGCTTCCACTAAATCTGGAATACCATCATTATCTGAATCTAAATCCAAGAAGTTTGGCAAACTTGTATTATCAGCATTGTCTTGAGGATATGTATTTGGTTTTCCGTTATTGTCAGAATCAGCACCTGTTACAATTAGTACTCCTGCTAAATTGTCTATGGTTCCATCGTTGTTGACATCACCATCAACGTTTTGTGACCAACCATCACCGTCCGTATCTGTAAATCCATCTACTCGACCATCATTATTTGCATCAACACCGCCAACTTCAAGGATATCTGCTATTCCATCATTGTCTGAATCGATATCAATATAATTAGGGAAACCTTGACCATCGATATTAGTAATTCCAGTAGGGTAAGTATCTGGTCGACCATCATTGTTGCCATCCGTCCCTGTTATAATCAGGGCATTTGCAGTATTTTCAATCGTGGCATCATTCCCAACATTTCCATCTACAGTATCATCAAAACCATCAGCATCCGTATCATTGAAATTATCCAAACGACCATCTCCATTTGCATCAACTCCTCCAGCTTCAATTACATCTGCTATACCGTCATTATCTGAATCAAGATCGATGAAGTTTGGTAAACCGTCACTATCCATGTTTGCATTTGGATATGAATTTGGAATCCCATCAGCATTAGTATCCGTCCCTGTAATTACAAGTGCATTTCCAACTACAATATTACAATTTGTTGTTGTGGTATATTGTACATATGAATAAGAAAGACCATGTACATTTAAATTGAATGCATCTGAACGTCTAATTCTAATAAAATCAGCTTGATTCACATTGCATACAACGGCCACATCCACTTGAGGTGAAGAAGCCGGCAGAATTAAATCAATAGGAGCACCAAATGTGACATTGTCCGTTGAAAATTCAACGATATAAGCTCCAGGATTGGCTTCAGCCATTGACAAAGAAATATTGACAGTTGTTCCTTGAGGCATTGGATTTGCAATTCCCAAAGAGAAAACATCTGCAGCATCATACAGTTGACCGAAATTCGCATCTGGAACACCAATCGCATTTGCTGGATTCGCTACGCCTGTATTCGTCTGTGTAGTTGCATTTCCTGAAATTGTTGTCGTTGTTGTCGTTGAATTACAAATATTTGCAGAGCCATCATAGATATCTACAAATCCATCTTGATCCAAATCTCCGGCTAATGCCCCAGTAGCTGAATTATAACTATCAACTAGCCCGTCACCATTGGTGTCAACGCCACCTGCTTCTACTAAATCTGCAATCCCATCATTATCTGAATCCAAATCAAACTGATTAGGAATACCATCTTTATCTGAATCTAATTGTTGAATTGCAACACCCGTTGGACAGGTATAAGAATAATTTACAATGTGTAATCGTGGTTGATTAGTAGCTCTTGTTACACGAATATATCTTGTACCTGCTGGAACTGTGAATGGGAAATTTGTCCCTCCCACAGTTAAGGTATTGATAGAATAAGTGTTTAATAAAGTATATGTAACATCATCGGGTGAATAAAAAACACTACCCGTTGCAGCCACACCATTTGTTCCTGAAGAAAGAAAAACAGAAATTGAAGTAGATACTGGTACTGTCAATCCAAAATCGACATCAACAACACCTGCCCCACCTAAAGTTGCCAAGGTTGTTGCTGAATTATCAACTGCATTTGCTGCATTCGTTACAGTTCCAGAAGTACCTGCAAGTGCATTTGCAAAACCAGACCCTCCGCATGTAATATCATATAAATCTGCCAATCCATCACCATCCGAATCAGTTGTCACATCTACTTGGCCGTCACCGTTAATATCTGTTCCTCCTGTTTCAACAATATCGGGAATACCATCATTATCTGAATCTAAATCAATGCTATTGATTTGTCCATCACCATCTGAATCAAAATTATTACAAATTTGACCGTTGGTTAATCCTCCACAATAAGGAAAATCGGCATCCTGGTAGTTCGGAACATTATCTCCATCTAAATCACCGAATGGATCAGGTAATCCAGTTGCACAAACCGCCGCTCCAAATGTAGCCGTACAGAATTGTGGGTCCGCATAATCCAAAATACCATCTGCATCATGATCACCAGTATATAATTCATTTAAATCCGGAATACCATCATTGTCATCATCTAAATCACATGTAACTAGAATCACATCGTTATCAATATTTCCAATATAATTCGGATTTTGAATTGGAACATACAATGAAATAGAACCACCTGCTGAACCATTTTGCGAACCATTTCTTTCGCCATCTGTGTGTTGACCTCCAATTCCGCCAGCAGTATTCAATGTTAAACCAGCTGGTAAAGAAGCAAGAGAGTACAAAAGTACTCCTCCTCCACCTCCTCCACCGGGGCCGTGATAGGTAACTGTATTTAAGTCTTGTCCATCTCCACCACTGACATCAACTGTTAATGCTCCAGAATAGGTTTTTGTTTTTAGAACGACAGTACCACCAGCGCCACCGCCACCTCCACCATCTGGAGCTCCTACTGGATTTATGGCAACAGGAGAAGTTCCTCTTGCATTGATCATATGACCATTACCAACAATTGTATCAGCAAAAATAATGACAACACCACCACCATCTGCAGCATTTGAAGGGTTATTGGTTGTCACAAAACCTGGACCTCCAGCACCACCAAGGAACACTTTGTTTTGTGCTAAAAAGGTAGTCATTGAAAAACCTCCAATACCACCTGCATTTGCTCCATTTATATCACACCAGCGTTTACCACCTTCACCTCCTGCTCCAAAGTTGGATCCACCTCCACCTCCAGAGTCACCAGAAATTCCAGCTCCACCACCATTGGCTCTTGGTGCACGCCCTCTGTTAGTTGCTACATTATCCAGAACAATTCCATCCCCTTTTGTGTAAGTTGAAGTTGTTCCGCTGTTGACGTTAAAAAGCGTAGTTGGATTCGGTGTACAATTATCAGGAGTACCATTGACTAACATTTGAATTCCTTTGTAACCTTGACCTAGCACATTGATATCAGCATTAAACGTTACTTTTCGTGCATCAATTGCTACAACTCCTCCAATACCGGCAGTCTCATCCCAATCCAATGCAGTTAAAGTCCCTGTGATGTTTACAGCATCTGCAAACTGAGGGATACGAACTACCTGAACTTTTCCTGCAACAGTGTAACTTCTTACCAATGGATAGGCCGGTGTAAGCACATTTCCAACAACAGATCCAACCTCAAAAAACTCGTAGTTACCTGCATTATTAATCGCTGTAACATCACCAGAACCCGCAGCATTTGCAGTGTTAATGGTAGCACCTTTCATTTGGATAATAAGTGCTTTGTCTCCTGGCTGGAACATCGAACCATCTGTAACAGTAATCGTGTGAATACACGCTACATCACAAGGTGCGCACGCAGGTTGTGTAATCGCAGTAACAGCGGTATATTGATTTACAATACCTGAAATGTTTACCTGTGAAAATGAAGTTCTTTGAAAACAAACTGTTAACAAAAAACAAATTATAACGATAAGATAACGTTTTTGGTTTTTCATCGAATTATTGATTATTTCTGAAATTATTTGGGACTAAACAAGCGGAAAATCTTACTAATGAATAATAATTCATAAGCAGATTACATTTCGAAACAAATTGCGAAAAATTCAGGATCTGAATTTTCATTTGAGAGCGATTTTAATTTATTATTGTTAAGCAATACTTATTAGAACTTCTATTGGACTTTGTCCAAAAATTTGATATGGTGTTGCAACCATTTTTTGGGATAAATCTATAGTAGTCGGCGCAAAAGTATGTCACAAATGAGCGTCATTGCCAATTTTGTTTATAAGTGAGTTAATTTGATTATAACTGAGGATTGAGGCAGATTACAAGCATACTGTCAATTTATTCAGCTTATTAATTATTTTTGCACGTTCTCTGAAATTGAAAAATGCTTTTTAAAAAATGTAACCGTTTTCTCATAATTATACTTACATGCGTGTGGGGGATTACGGCATTTGGTCAACTTGATGGAAATTTTATTGATAAAAGTCAAGATATCTACATTCCATTTACCATTACGCATTACGGCACTAAACATGGTCTTCCACAAAATCAAATTTTGGATATAATTCCAAAAAAAAATGGTGAACTTATTCTTGCAACTGCCAATGGTATTGTTGAATTTAATGGATATGAATTTTTTGAATTTATTCCAAATAATCTTTACAAGAAAAGCCTTCACGAACAACTCATTTTTGATGAAAAATCAAACAAATTATATGGAAAGGAATACGGCGGTAAAATCAATAAAATATCACCAAATTTTGAACTTTATCTTTCCGTTCGCTATGTTCAATTAATCAATGATACACTCTATTCTTTGGATTACAAAGGGTCAATCAACAAGTGTAAGTTAGGTGAAAACAAGCAGACAAAAATAATTAGCACATCCGTTCCAAATGCATCAACTTTCATTAAAGATGGTTCGGATTATTATGTTGGGAATGATAAACAGTTGTTCAAAATATCCGCATCAGGTAAAAAAACATTGCTTTTCGAAGACCTTGTAATCAAAATCAAACAGAATCCCTATTCAAAAGAATTATTCTTCCTATGTAAGAATGCGCTTTACAAGTTAAATAAGCAAAAAAACATTGAAAAGGTAAATTTTGACAAAGACATCAGCACTTTTGTTTTAACTGATATTGATTTTATTGATGAAATTGAATATTTCGTTAGCTCTTCAAAAGGGTTGATCTACTTTTCTGCCTATTATCAAGAATTGTATGATTTAGATTCCTATTTGCCGACTCAGTATTTACAAAGTTTATATTATAACAAAGCCGAGAATTGCTTATTTGTTGGTTCTGGAGAAAAAGGTTTATTGAAATTGCACCTTAAGACTTGCGCCACCCTCAAACGAATAGATGGTAAAAGCACAGCCCTCAATTCAATAATAAAAACCAAGTCAGGTAAAACGTTTGTAGGTGGCAGCGATAACACCATTTTTGAGCTTGGATTCGAAGGATTAATACCCTTTTATTCCGGACCTTATAACATTGCCTGTTTATCAGAAATAGACAATCAATTATATGTTGGTACTTGGGGCAGCGGGGTTATTATTTTTGATGAAAACAAGGTAATTGACTCTATTCGTTCTCCCCAGCTATTGAATCAATTTGTGCATTCTATTTTTAAAGATTCACACGGAAACATTTGGATAGGAACCGATCAAGGAGTTTCAAAAGGAAAGACAGTAAAGTCTCTAAAACCTTTTGAAAAAAGTAAGATTAAAAACCGAATAATCTGCTTTTATGAATTAAAAAACGGCACAATTTGTATTGGTGGAAAAGATGGGGTTTATTTTGTTACACCTCAAGGAACAATAAAAAAATCACTTACAGAAGAGAATGGACTCCATTGCAAAGAAGTCCGATCATTTTATGAGGACAAATCAGGCAAATTGTGGATAGGGACGTATGATGGTGGTTTGTATTGCTGGCACAATAACAAATTAACCTCCATAAATTCTAAGAAGAACTGCGCATTAAAAAAAGACATCTTCACGTTTGCTCCTAATTCTGAAGGATTAATCTTTATGACTTCAAACACCGGACTTTGGGTAATTGAGGAAAAAAAACTGAATGATTTTTACACTAACAAATTACCCTACTTAATACCAATGTATTATGGAGAAGAAAGTGGAATCTTAAACACTGAATTCAATGGTGGGTTTCAAAACAACTATTATAAATCGCCGACAGATCACTATTATTTCCCTTCTATTGAGGGGATTGTTATTGCAACACCCGAAAAAAATCCATTCCGTAAGCTTTATCCAGTATTTAAATCATTGGTTGTAAATGACACAGTTGTTAAATTGGGTCATCATCATTTTCTGAGATCAACTCGCTCCATTGGGTTTGAATTTTACTCACCGAGTTATTTAAATAAGTTCAATGTTTATTACCAATATAAGTTAGAAGGATCGGATTTACCAAACGAGTGGAGCAATTTACAAAAAGACGGAACGATTAATTTCACAATGCTCCCACCTGGTGATTATGTACTAAAGGTGCGTTGTTTGGACGGTTTCAATGATAGCAATCCGATTGAATTGGCTTATCCTTTTCATATCGCCCCTTATTTCTATGAAACAAATTGGTTTATTATTTTCACAAGTATTGTGATTGTTTTATTGATCTACTATTATATTAAATTGAGAACCAAAAAACATTCTAGACGCCAATTAGAAGAAAACAAAATCAACAATACAATTTTGGAACTTAAATTGAAGGCAATTCAATCTAAAATGAATCCACACTTCATTTTTAACTCTTTAAACAATGTTATTTATCTTTTAAACTCAGAACGGTATCCTGAAGCAGAGAATTTACTACAGAACTTTTCGCTTCTATTGCGCAGGTTTTTGGAAAATAGTGATTTAACATTTATTTCAATTAAAAACGAACTTGATATTTTGAATCTTTATTTAGCAATTGAAAAAATTCGTTACAATGATAAATTTTCATTTGATATTAATTATCCTAAAGAGCTAGGCGAAAAACTTATACCAACCATGTTGATTCAACCCTTTGTTGAGAATGCTGTAAAACATGGAATTGCACATAAAACAACACACAGCAACATTTCAATCTCGATTTGTTTAATACATCAATTAATTGTTGTCGAAATAAAGGATAATGGAATTGGTCGAAGAGAATCCATTCGCATCAATCAAAATAGAACAAATCACGAATCGAAAGGAATTCAATTAGTAAAGAGTAAAATTGAGATTGTTAAACTAAAATATAATCTTAAAATTGGACTTGAAATTGAAGATCTTGAAACGGAAACGGAAAATGGAACAAAGGTTATTTTAAAAATTCCAATGTATGATTAAATGTTTAATTGTAGAGGATGAAAAAGCTGGACAGCAAATTTTATTGCGTAAACTGACTAATCTTTATCCAGAGTGTAATGTATTGAGTATTATTGACAACAAAGATGAAGCAGTTGAGTTTATTAATAATAATGAACTGGATTTAGTTTTCTTGGATGTTCAAATTATTGGCGGAACCGGATTAGATGTTTTACAAGAATGTCAGAAAAGAAATTTTGAAACCATTTTTATCACCGCTTATGATAATTTTGCTATTTCTGCATTAAATGAAAACGCCTCCTATTATCTATTGAAGCCAATAATGGATAATGAATTCTCAAAAGGAATGTCCATTGTTTTAGAGAAAATAAAAACAACGAAAATCCCTACTAAAATATTAATTCCTAACAAAGGTGCTTATTTACCAATCAACTTAGTTGATATTCTTTACTTTGAATCGGACGGAGCATATACCTATGTTGTAACTTCTGAAGGCCGAGTTTTATCATCAAAGAACATAGGTTATTATGAAAAAAACTTACCAAATGATGTTTTCAAAAGACCTCATCATTCCTATATCGTAAACATTGATAAAATTCACTTGTTTAAAAAAGGCAGAAGTGGAATATTAATCATGCAAAACGAAAAAGAAATTCCCGTTTCGCAACGAAAAATGAACGACTTTATGGATTATTTTATTGAATGATTATTTATTATTCCAATTGGTCATTGTCATACCTAAACCAATTGTTGTAAAGCCTTTGATAAATTCTGTAGCAATCTTGATTCGCTCTGCTAATGTTTCTTTTTCTTCTGAGGTCCATTCTCCTAGAACGTAATCTACTTGCTGTCCTTTGTGAAACTCATTTCCAACACCAAAACGCAAGCGCGCATATTCCTGAGAATTTAAAGTTGCTTGGATATCCTTTAATCCGTTGTGTCCTCCATCGCTACCCTTCCCTTTCATACGCAATTTACCGAACGGTAAGGCTAAATCATCCGTAATCACCAATATGTTTTCTCTTGGAATTTTCTCCACCTGCATCCAATAATTTACCGCTTTACCAGACAAATTCATGAAGGTTGTAGGTTTGATTAAAATGATCGTTCGCCCTTTGAATTTCACTTCAGCAACTTCCGCTTGTTTGTTCAATGCAAAAGATCCTTCGCGTTCTTTTGCAAATGCTTCAACTACTTTAAATCCAATGTTGTGTCGCGTTTCCGCATACTTATCACCTGGATTTCCAAGACCAACAATTAAGTATTTCATGGTGCAAATATAATTAGAACATGGAATATGGTGAATAGAACATGGACAATCGATTGATTCAATATTTCAGTCTATGTTCTATCAGTCCACAACGGTGGACGATCTATGGTCTATTCAAACCATATCATACGCCGTCACAAAAACTGGACCTTCCGTTTTTCTTTTTGAATTTGACTTTAAACGCTCAACAACATCAACAGGATGGACTCCAACGATTTTATGAAACAAGCCCCAAGCGATTTGATCTTTAACCGACAGATAAATTTTATCGTTTTGATCAATCCACCACAGCATTAAATTCAACTTTTCTTCTTCCAATACAGCTGAAAATAACTCTTGAATCAATGCTGGATCGTTGCTTTTCGCCGTTACAATTTCTGGAACTAAAAAGGTATGATGCTTCGGTTTTATCAATTTATTCAACAACGGAATGTAAGGAATTACCTTCGTTAATACTCCTCCCATTTTCCCAGGTAAACGAACAATTTGCCAATTCACGCGTGTCACTCGACAGCTTGCAAGAAGTTCACCTGCTTCATCTTTTATCCCATAAAATGGTGCCTTTTCCGCATGCGTTGTGAAGTAATAATCGTGATGGCCATAACCACCTTCAACGAATGGTTGGATTTCTTTCCAATCACTTATTTTAACGAGTCGATTTGATTTCTTTGGTGAAATGCGGCTAAACGATTGTGTGACCAAATGGCTCACCACCTTGAAACCAAAATTCTCACTCATCCATTTGCTGCGATCATTTCGGGGATCAATATAGGCATACATTGATTCAATTGCCTTTTCAGAATGTTTCCCTTCAAAAACCTCATCAAAAAATTGATTCAATTCACGCTTTAAAAAAGAGTTCCCTTTATCTTCTGTTTTTTTTACGCCTCCTGCTTGAGCCAATGAATGAAAGGCAAAATAGCGAATGTACCATGCGTTTCCTCTTTGACAAAAGGTAACGTTTCCTATGACTTTTTCATTTCGTTCCAGCGACAAAAACAGCGGATTGTCCGCTTCCAAAATACGCGTTGGAGTGTCCAAATGACGATACATTGCACCATTTGTACCCAAGGTTGTATTCGTAAGCAACTCCAATAATGCTGGAGTTGCTGAAGTTCGAAGTTTAAAAATGGAACTTAATGCCATTAAATTGCGTGAAGTACAATTGATTCTACATCTGTAGGTGTAATCGCTTGACGTTCGCCCATTGCCAACCAATTGCGCTCAACAAAACGTGTTTTGATAATTTCAGCAATATGATCTGTGTCCGTTGAATAATCTGAAATTTTTGTGTGAATTCCCAATTGTTGGAAAAACGCTTCTGTTCTTACGATTGCTTCTCGTGCAACTTCTTCATTTGTACCAACTAAATTCCAAACACGCTTACCGTACTGGGTCAATTTTTCTTTCTTATTGTCAAATTGATTTTCAAATAAACGAGGAGCGATAATTGCCAATGTTCGTGCATGATCAATATCATAAATGGCTGTCAATTCATGTCCAATCATGTGGGTTGTCCAATCCGTTGGAACACCACAACGCAAATTTCCATTTAAAGCATGTGTAGCGCACCACATTAAGTTGGAAGCCAATTTATAATTGTTGGGATGTTCAATTACCTCTGGTCCAATTTCAATTAGCGTTTGCAAAATTCCTTCCGCTTGGCGTTCTTGAAGTAAATTATCTGTTGGGAATGTCAAGTATTGTTCGAGCGTATGCATGTATGCATCTACTACTCCATTTGCCAATTGGCGCTTTGGTAACGTCGCAACCACTGTTGGGTCACAAAACGAAAATTTCGGAAAGAACAAAGGTCCACCCATTGTTAATTTTTCTTTCAATTCATCACGACTAATAACTGCTCCAGAGTTTGCTTCTGAACCCGTTGCAGGTAAAGTCAAAAATGTTCCAAATGGCAATGCCTTTGTGAAAACACATCCTTCTTTTCGTTGTAATACTTCGTATGAATCACCTTCATAATGAAATGCACCTGTCATGAATTTTACTCCATCAATTACGGATCCTCCACCAACAGCAAGGATAAAGTCAATGTCTTTTTCACGTGCCAATTCAACACCTTTCATAAGGGTTGTAAATTGCGGATTTGCTTCAATTCCACCAAATTCAACTACTTCAAATTCTTTCAAATGAAGCATTAACTTATTGAATAAACCTGTTGTTTTTATACTTCCTCCACCATAGGCTAACAAGATTCTTTTTTTAGAAGAAAATTCATTGATTAATTGAGGAAGACGCTCTAATTGGTCCTTGCCAAAAAGAATACGTGTCGGATTAATTACTTCGAAATTTTGCATACTACAAATTTACTCAAAAGTCTAAGAGAAAAAGTAGAATATACGGATGAACTGAATAATTTTTACTACTTTCGTTCCCCTTCAAATCAGAAGAAAAAATACACAGAGAGGTGTCCGAGTGGTTGAAGGAGCTACCCTGGAAAGGTAGTATACGGGTAACTGTATCGAGAGTTCGAATCTCTTCCTCTCTGCAAAACGATCCCGAGCTGAAAACGCTTGGGATTTTTTTATGGACTAAGCTGAAAGTTTACTTTCGAGCGAAAGGACATGAAAAATACCAACTGATTGAGGAACGAAAGAAGGGATGCGTTTTAAGCTACTCCCAAAAACGAGTTCATGTAATAATCTCTTCCTCTCTGCAAAACGATCCTAAGCTGAAAATGCTTGGGATTTTTTTATGGACTCGCACGGACAAGTCACGACCGGTTCCTACCCTATTATTTCTCTATGGTCATCTCTCCACACACATTTTGTGCAAGCTGATGAACAACTTCTACCTTCGTGTCACAATTTTCCAACAAAAACATCAATTTCGTTAATGCTGCCTCGGTTGTTAAATCGTTTCCACTAATTACACCCACTTTTGAGAAAAAAGAGCTTGTTTCATATTTTCCTTGTTGCACTGCTCCAGAACTACATTGCGTTATGTTTAAGACGATTCCACCTGCCTTGATGTATTCTTGAATTAATCCTCGGAAAATTTCATTGCTTGGAGCATTTCCTGCCCCAAATGTTTCAAGAACAATTGCATCAGTATGGGTTCTGTCGAACAAACTTCTGTAGGCTTCAATTGGAAAGCCAGGATAAATCTTCAACAAACCAACACGTGAACTTAAATTTGGCTGATATACCAATTCATTAAGTTTAGAGCGAAATAAACGATCTGTGGCATACTCAATGTTAACTCCTGCGCGCGCTAGCTCTGGATAATTTGGTGAACTAAATGCTTCAAATTGATTGGCTGAAATTTTGGAACTTCTATTTCCTCGGTACAAAGAATATTCAAAATAAACCGCCACTTCTTGCACATGCGGTTGGCCTTGTGGGTCTTTGTCTGCAGCAATTTCAATCGCTGTGATAAGATTTTCTTTTCCATCTGTGCGAATTGTTCCAATCGGCAATTGTGATCCTGTGAAAATGACCGGTTTTTTCAATCCTTGTAGCATAAAACTCAAGGCAGAAGCAGAAAAAGCCATCGTATCTGAACCATGAAGAATGACAAACCCATTGTATTTTTCGTAATTGTCACGAACTGTTTGTGCAATCTGAACCCAATAAACAGGATTCATTTCTGATGAGTCAATTGGCTCTTCAAAACTGAAGGTAGAAAGCTCAACATTCAAGCGATGAATTTCAGGAACGTGCTTATAAATATGGTTGAAATCAAAACTCTTTAATTGGCCTGTTTCCGCATCTTTAATCATTCCAATGGTTCCACCAGTATAAATGATTAACACTTTTGGTTTTGCTTGATTCATTTTAACTCAATTTAAAAAGTTCGTTCGCATTTTTAGAGGTGATTTTTGCAACTTCTACCAAACTAATTCCCTTCACATCTGCTAATTTTTCAGCTACATGCAATAAATAAGCACTTTCGTTGCGCTTTCCTCTGTGTGGAGTTGGAGGCAAATAAGGTGAATCTGTTTCAAGAATTAACTCACTCAATTCAACATCCTTCAAAATCTCATCTAATCCTGCTTTTTTGTAGGTCAAAACACCACCAATTCCCAATTTGAATCCACCGTAATTTTGAATTTTCTTTGCTTGATCAAGTGTTCCTGTAAAACAATGAAAAACACCAGTTAAGCGTTCGTCATTTAATTCATCGACAATTGCAAAGATTTCGTCAAAGGCCTCACGTGCATGAATGACAATCGGCAAATTCAATTCTTTTGCCCAATTAACTTGTCGTCTGAATGCTTCAGCTTGTTCATTTACAAAGGTTTTATCCCAGTATAAATCCATTCCAATTTCACCAACTGCACAATTTTTTCGTTCGAAGAGATTCTTGCGAATTACTTCCAAATTTTCTTCCCATTTCTCATCAACAGATCCAGGATGTAATCCCATCATCGGGAAACAATTTTCCGGGAATTGAATACATAAATTATACATCGGTTCAATCGATTCAACATCGATATTCGGTAAAAGCAAAGTCTCCACTCCTGCTTTGATTGCTCGTTGAACAATTTCCGCTCGATCCTCATCAAAAGAAGGAGAAAACAAATGCGTGTGCGTATCTACGAAGTGCATAAATTAAAAAAGAGAAACACTTAATCCAACTTGGAACAGGTTTAATTGAACACTTGATTTATTCTTGAATAAGGTATTTAAATTATAAGAGCCATACAATGCCCAATTTCGCATTCCAATTCGCATGTGGACTGAATAAATCAATGGATTTACATCTGCAAACGTATGATCTTTAAACACTTGTTTTCCATTATAATAGTGGTTTACTGTTTTAGAATATAAGTTGGCTTGATAGCCCACTCTCCCACCAATATGTACTTTAAAGTGTTTCCATCCTTTTGTTCTAAATCTAAATTCCAAGGGAACAGAAAATGAATTTCCAATCAAATAGCGATTTTCTTCAGCAAAAGGCTGATAGGTAGAAAGCACAGTATATGAATTGGATGTGTCTGGAGTAAATGCGGTTCCGTCCGTTTCAACCTTAAAAATTGAATGAGCTAATCCAACTCCAAACGAAACTGTATTCCCCTTCGTAATTGGGATATCAAACATCAAATTAGTATTGAATCCAATTGAATTCCATCTATTTTTAAAAGGTTTTAAATCACCGTTAAACGTATTATATGTAAGGTCAAACATCAATCGATCGTATTTGCGAACTTTCTCTGGAGTAGCTGGCCTTAATCCTGTATAAAACCACATACTTCCAGGTCGAAATCTCGATATTTCGTCTATTCCTTCACTATCGTATTGAGCGAAAGATTGAACTGAAAGTAACGTCAATAGAAAAACAAGTACGGATTTATTCATAATTTCTAATCATTTGTTCCCAATTCCATGCATGCTCGACAGCATCAGTTATTGTATAGTTTGCTTGCCAATTTAATAGTTTACGCGCTTTTGAAGCATCCGCATAAATTTCAATTACATCTCCAGGTCTTCTTGGCCCAAATTTCCAATTCAAGGAACTATGTGACACTTTTTCAAAAATGGTAATTACTTCTAAGATGCTTGTGCCATTTCCAGTTCCAATGTTCACCGCTTCGATTATACCATCTTGCTTTTCAGAAAGAAAATGAATTGCTTTTACGTGTGCTACTGCCAAATCTACCACATGGATGTAATCGCGCACACAGGTTCCATCTATCGTTGGATAATCATTCCCGAAAACGGTCAATTCCTTTTGCTTTCCGATTCCAGTTTGAGTTACAAATGGTAACAAATTATTTGGTTTTCCAATTGGGAATTCACCTATCAACGCGGAAGGATGTGCTCCTACTGGATTGAAATAGCGCAAATTCATGATTTTCATTTCAGGATTGCTTTTAAAAATGTCATTTAGAATTTGCTCTCCAATTGCTTTGGTATAACCATAAGGAGAATTTGGTTGACTTTTCGGAGAATCCTCATTCACAACCTTTACACCATTTGGTTCACCATATACAGTACAAGAAGATGAAAAAACAAGATTATGAACTGAAAATTCTAAAGCCAATTCAATAACATTTACCAAGCCTTGAATGTTGTTATAATAATATTTCAACGGATCAAGAACTGATTCTCCAACGGCTTTGTATGCCGCAAAATGAATGATTCCAGCGAACGAATATTTCTCAAATAAATCGCGCATTTCTTTTGGATCACACACATCCACTTCATGAATGATTGGAGTAGCTTCGATAAGTTTTTCCAGGCCATTGATAACTACTCGATTTGAATTCCTGAAATCATCTGCAATTACAGGAATAAAACCAGCTTTAGTTAATTCAACAACCGTGTGCGAGCCTATATAGCCAGCACCTCCGGTAACTAAAATGTATTGCAGTTTATCCATTGCTTTCAAAGGTAACACAAATTGAATTAATTTTAGCGTATGGAAAAAGAGAGACCTGTAAATCTTCAAAAATATATATCCCAAAAACCCAATAAGCGTTTAATGATTCGTGTCATTATTTACGCCTTATTTTTATTTATTATTGGAGCATTTTTCATTAGCAAACTATCGCAAAATAAAACAGCAACTAAACCAACTACAAACCAGGTAAAAGAAATTCACGGTGTAAAAATTGAATTGAAATAAACCTTTTTCTAATTTGGTTGTTTAACTAGTGTGAAACATTTAATTCTTATACCCCTTTTGGGAATCTTTACAAGTTCATTTAACACGCCATCAACGATTTCGCTGACAGTGCATGTAAATGGATTTTCTTCAAGTGAAGGCAAAGCACATATTGCGATTTATCGCGAAAGTGACGATTTTCCGGCTGCTAAAGGTCAATACAAAGGTCAAATTGTTTTGATCAACGATAAAAAAATCGCTACTGCCACGTTTTCAGACTTACCAAAAGGAAACTATGGGGTAGCTGTATTTCACGATAAAAATAAGAACGGAGTAATGGATAAAAATCTAGTTGGTGTTCCGACAGAAAAATATGGTTTTTCGAATAATGCCAGAGAAACCTTCAGTGCTCCTTCGTTTGAAAGTGCATCCGTTAAAGTTGAAGGAGAAAAAACGATTTGGATCTACGTTAAATAGCAGCCTTATCCTTATAATATTCGTATAACATCACTTGCGCGTGAAAGGGTTTACCTTCGGCTTTTCGATATACATTTTTCAAATCTTTTCGGATCAATCGTGATTTAACACTTCCTCTCCACTGATAGCTGAAGATTGTATCAATTTCTGCCTGTAAATCATTGTCTAGAATTGGTGCACCAACCTCAATGCGTTTATCCAAATTGCGCTCCATCCAATCAGCACTCGAAATGTAATATTCTGGTTTGCCGTCATTGGCGAAAATCATAAATCGCGCATGTTCTAAATAGCGGTCGACAATACTGATAATAGTAATATTCTCACTCTTTCCTTTCAAACCAGGGATTAAACAACAAATCCCACGAATTATCATTTCGATCTTAACACCGCTTGAACTTGCTACATACAATTTTTCAATCAGTTTCTTATCCGTAAGATTATTAATTTTCAAGCGAATAAATGCTTCTTTTCCAGCCTTGGCATGTTTAATTTCACGCTCGATAAGTGCGTTGATTTTGCGTCTTGCGTTGAATGGCGAAACCATCAGCTCTTTGAAAATTCCTCTTTCTAAATTATTCTCAAGCAATCGGAAAACCTTTTTTACTTCATTGGCTACTTTTGGCTCAGCCGTTAAAAGTGCTAAATCACCATATACCAATGCCGACTTTTCATTAAAGTTTCCTGTTCCAACATACGTCACCAATTGTTCCTGTCGATTACTAATTCTCGTGATTTGTAACAATTTCGAATGGACTTTCAAATCTTGAATTCCATAAATTACTCGAGCTCCATTTTCTTTCAAGCGATCTGCCCAATATAAATTGTTCTCCTCATCAAAGCGAGCTTGTAACTCAAGGACAACTGTAACTTCTTTTCCATTGTAAACAGCAGCTAACAAGGCGTTCATGATTTGCGAATTTTTCGCAACACGATAGACATTGATTTTAATCGACCGAACCTTAGGATCAATCGCCGCCTCTCTCAATAAATCAACTACATAATCAAACTTTTGATATGGAAAATGTAGCAATACGTCCTTTTCAATTACGCTTTTAATTAAACTTCTTTTGCCTTCCAAAGCAGGATGGCAAAGTGGTGGTTGTGGCTTATAATTGAATTCTGGATGCTCAAAAGATGGAAATGAAATAAAATCTTTAAAGTTATGGTACTTCCCTCCTGGAATAGTATTGATTCCAAATTTCAAATTCAAGGCAGACAATAAATAATCCAATAAATCTTTTGGCATTCGTTCATCATAAACGAAACGCACAGGCTTACCTTTTTTACGTTGTTTTAAACTTTTTTCAATTTTCTCAAAGAATGAAACTGAAATATCATCATCCAAATCCAATTCCGCATCGCGTGTGAATTTGAAGGTAAATGCTTCGATTGAATCAAATGGAAAGATCGAAAAGATATGTTTTAAATTCAAACGAATAATGTCATCCATGAGAATCACGAATTCGCTCTCTCCTTCCTTCAATCGGAAAAATCTAGGGAATTCAGAAGGTATTTTAATCAGTGCAAATTTTATCTTCTGCTTATTTTCAGAAAGTATGCGCACCGCCAAATAGATGCTCGAATCTCGTAAACGCGGGAAAGGCGTTTTTTTATCCAATAAAATCGGAATGATGGCATGCTTAAGGGTTGAATTAAAATATGCATTTACAACCTTTTGCTGACTTGGTGAAATAGAATTTTCATCCAAATGAAAAATTCCTTTTGCTGCCAATTCTTCCACAATCTTGTGATAGGCCAATTCAAACTTTTCTTGTTGTTTAAGAACTTTCTTCCGAATCTCGATGTACAATTCAGCAGGTGTGCCATCGAATCCTTCAACCGTTCGCTTATGAACAGCAATCATTCTTCTCAAATTCGCAACTCTTACACGGAAAAATTCATCAAGATTGTTTGAATAAATTCCAAGAAAACGCATACGCTCCACCAATGGAACACGTGGATCCAAGGCTTCTTGTAGTACTCGTTCGTTAAATGCTAACCAACTTAATTCACGATTGATTAAATTCATAATGCAAAATTGTCAAATTCGAAAAGAACAGACATCGAAAGGTATATTAAATTATTGTAAAGATTTCAATTAAGTGCACAAAAAAAGGCCGCATTTCTGCAGCCTTTAATTTGTTTTATTTTTTCTTAAACTTTCATTCCTTTCACAACACGATCTTTTCGTTTTGTTTTTTGAAGTTTCTTAAGAATTACCATCAAATATGCATTACCACTTGACGAGTTTGCATAAAATGTTTCATTTCCGTAAGTCAATTTGCCTCCTTTATCTTGCGACCAATCGGCAACTAAATAATACTTTCCTGATGCTTGATTTGCACGTACCGCAAAGGAAATTGTTTTACCAACACCTGTTTCGAAACGCAACATTAATTCGCCATTTGGACCATATCCTTCAAAAATACATTTCGTATTTACCGGAATGATAACGCGATCTTGTTGACTGCTTGAACTTGTAACTAAAGCACCATCGTCTGTTGTTCCTTGTCCTTCTTGTGATTTACTTTTCTCCAAAATGATTGTTGCGGATGTAAAGAATTGAACTTTACGAAGTTGTTTGTCAGAATCTAAGCTAAATTCATCACGAATCTCATTTGTATATGGAACTTTTGTTCCACAGCTTGCTAAAAGAATTCCAACAATAAAAAGTAATGTATACTTCATGATTTCAAATTTTTGACAAATATAGCGATTGACTTTCAAAAATGATGCCTAAAACAAAAGCATTGTTGCTTGAAACCATGACTTCCTTCTTTTAAATTTCTAACTTTGCCATTCAAATTCAAGGGTATGAAAATAAACATCACCGTTTTTTCCTTTAATGGCTTTCAAGAAAACACGTACATCTTATCAGATGAATCTAATAACTGTGTAATTATTGATCCAGGTTGTTATGATAGAAATGAACAAAGCGAATTTGTTGAATACATTCAAACAAACAACTTAAAACCTCTTGCCCTTTTGAGTACTCACGCGCATATTGACCATGTGTTAGGGAACAGTTTTGTTTTGCGCACCTTTAACATAGAATATTATTTGCACAAAGAAGATTTGACAACCCTTCACTCGGTTGAAAATTATGCACATGTGTATGGCTTTCAAGGATATGAACCTTCACCCGAGCCAAGTCATTTCCTAAATCATGGAGATAAATTGGTTTTTGGCGGAATCGAATTGGACGTATTCTTTACACCTGGACACGCACCTGGACATGTTGTTTTTTACAATGCCGAAAACAAATTTGTAATCAATGGAGATGTGTTGTTCAATGGCAGTTTTGGTCGCGTTGACTTACCAGGCGGCGATATTGAAATTCTGAAAAAATCAATACACGAAATAATGTTCCAACTTCCAGAAGATACAGTCGTACATTGTGGTCACGGCCCTGCTACAACAATTGGAAAAGAAAAGCGTTCTAACTACATTTTGAACTTCTAATCGTTCGTGAGAATAGCCATAAATACACGATTTCTGCTTTCATCCAAGATGGAAGGTTTTGGTTGGTACACTTTTGAAATTACAAAACGCCTCGTTCAAAATCATCCTGAACACGAGTTTGTTTTTTTCTTCGATCGACCATTTAATAAGAAATTTGTTTTTGGTCCAAACGTAACACCAATTGTACTTTCACCACCAGCACGTCATCCATTTTTATTCATTTATTGGTTTGAAGTAGCGGTTAAACGCGCTTTAAAAAAGCACAAAATAGACGTTTTCTTTTCCCCGGATGGTTATTTGTCATTAGGTTCAAATGTTCCTCAAATTGCGGTAATTCATGATATCAATTTTGAACATTATCCGAAAGATTTACCTTTCTCGGCATTGAAATACTTGAAATATTATGTCCCAAAATTTGCGAAGAAAGCAGACAAAATCATCACAGTTTCAAACTATTCAAAACAAGATTTAATAAAACAATACCAACTTTCGAGCGATAAAATAACAGTTGCTTGGAATGGAGCATCGGATCATTTCAAACCTTTATCTGAAAATGAAAAAGCCTTTGTTCGACAAAGCTATTCGGACGGTTTACCCTATTTTCTTTTCGTTGGTGCTATTCATCCACGTAAAAATGTGAAACGATTGATTGAAGCGTTTGTGAAATTTAAAAAAGATTCAAATTCCAATGTTCAACTTGTAATTGTTGGAGAATCACTTTGGAAAAACAATCCTCTACAGTTGGAATTATCTGAAAAAGAACGAATGGAAATTCATTTCACTGGGCATTTGCCTATTGAAGAACTTTCAAAAATTACCGCAAGTGCATTTGCTTTAACGTACGTTCCTTATTTTGAAGGATTCGGAATTCCATTGGTTGAAGCAATGAAATGTGGAACACCCATTATCTCAGGTAATTTAACATCCTTACCTGAAGTGGCTGGTGAAGCAGCTTTGTATTGTGATCCATTCGATGTGAACGATATTGCAAGCAAAATGTCAGAATTTCATTCGAATGTCGAACTACAAGTTCAACTATCAAATGCTGGTTTAGAGCGCTCAAAATCATTCAGTTGGGATAAATCCGCTGAACTAGTCTGGAAAGAAATCGAAAAATTGGGAAACTAATTATCCGTAGAATGGAGAAATCATGAAATAAACGATAACGCCAGAAACTGCAACGTATAACCAAATTGGGAAAGCGATTTTAGTCCATTTTTTGTGTTTGTCGTAATTACCTTGCCAAGCAAACAAATACGTAAACAACACCAGTGGAATCACCGCCACACTCAACAAAATATGGGAAATCAGCAAAACATAATAGATGTATGCTGTTGCTCCAACTTTCGCTTTTTCAAGAATATCCAATGTTCCAGAATTGTTTGTGTCACCATACATTGTTGAATCAGAAGTCATATGATATAAAACATACAACACCAAAAACAATGACGACAACAACAGTGCAAAACGAATCAAACCTCTATGCAATTCAATTTTCTTTGCTTTAACCGCTCTTAATGCACCAATCAATACAATTGCTGTCAAGGCATTAATTGTTGCGTAAACTGCTGGTAAAAATGTTAAGTTGAAATTTCCAATTTTAATTTTAAATAAGGCCGCAACAGCCAAGGGAATGACCACTGAAAGTGCAATAATTAATTTCTTAGCACCAGCCGCTTTACTTTGATCCATCAATTCCATATTCTTCTTTTAATAGTAAACGCAAATCCTTCTCTAATTGTTCAACTTGTTTTTTATCTGTTCCCAAATAAACGCCTCGAACATATCCTTCTTTGTCCACTAAGGTAAAAGCACCTGAGTGCGCATATCCTCCTTCTGCCTCGTCATCACGCCCAGCAAAAATTTGAAAATTCTCAATTCCTAATGTGTGCGTTTCTTCTTCGTTTCCACAGAAAAATTGCCAATTAGAAGCCGTTATACCGTGATGTTTTCTGTATTTCTTAAGAACCGAAGGAGTATCGTGATCTGGATTTATCGAAATCGACATGAATTGAACATCGTTCTTTAGATCTTGTGTTGCATCATTCAATGCCTTTAGATTTTTTGTCATTGTTGGACAAATCGTTGGACACGTAGTAAAGAAAAAATCAGCAATCCATACCTTTCCCTTCATATCCGTACTTTTCACTATAGCGGAATCCTGATTTCGGAAATAAAAATAAGGAATAGTAGGATAAACTGTATCTGTCACTTCAACACCATCTACTAGTTTGTATTCAACGTCAAAATTTCCAATAAATGGTAGAACATGTTTCTTTTCTTCTATCGAAGTACAAGCTGCAATCAACATAAATAAACCGAATGCAAAGACTAATTTCATTCTACACTACTATTTTTTTGACTTTCCTTTTTTAGCTTTCGCTTTATCGTATTCTTTCTGAAGTAAGGCAACATCTTCATTCATTCGGCGAATCATTCCTTCTGTTTTACCCGAAAGGACCATTCTTAAATGATTCTTTTTGTCTAACAACAATATAAGTTCTTGGAATGCTTCACCACCAAAAAATTCCTTACCTTCTTTCAGTAATTTTTCATTGTTGTGTTCAAAATCATATAATTCACGCGCATCACCCGAAGCCAAATACCATAAATCTGGATCATATCCTTCAATACGATCGTGCAACATTTCATTGATTGTTGTTAAATCAGTAATTGGATTTCCCTCACCATCTGTCGCAAACGAAATGATTTTCACTTGCTTCAAACGTTTATGTTTGTTTTGGCGAATGTGACGGTAAATGGCTTGTCCCATATGCCATAATGAAATTGCACAACTATCAGGACACGTTTCTTGAATGGTTGTTACAAGAACAATATCCCCTTCAAAGTCTTTCGAAGTAAATTTCTTACCTCGCGCATCAGTAAAGGAATAGTTCACAGCTTGACCATAATCATCAAGTGTTTTGAATTTGTGTTCACATCCACGCGTAGATATGAATATCAATAACAAAGCCGGACCGAATAAAAGTAAAAATACATATAATACTTTCATTCGTCCGGCAGTAGTTTTAACAGCCATAAAGCTAAATTATTTTATCCTCCGTATGTTTCCCAAGCATGTCCAACAGCAGTTGCTTCCATCAGACAGATGAAAATCAAATAAGCCATGAACAAGAAATATGGAACCAAAATTACGTATTTCAAGCTTTTTTTCTCATCACCTAAGTGCATGAAAACCAAAACAATGTAACCAGCCTTCAACAATGTCATCAAAATGAAAGACCATTTTACAAACGGCCAAGCACCTGAACTTTGTTTAATGAATGCACCCAAAGCAACTTCAACAATCGTAATCGCAGTTAATAGTGCGGTTACCATCCAAATTTTCTTTCTGATTGCTTTCCCTTGCTCCTCACTGTGGTGAGTATCCAAAGAATATTCTATAACGTCGTCTCTTAACATAACTAAGAATTTTTCGAATTAAAATTATACTAGGTAGAAGAATGTAAATACGAATACCCAAACTAAATCGACAAAGTGCCAGTAAAGTCCAGTTTTTTCTACCATTTCATAGTGACCTCTTTTGTGGTAAGTTCCAGAAACAACTCCCAAACAAATAATGATATTAATCATTACTCCAGAGAATACGTGGAAACCATGGAAACCAGTAATGAAGAAGAAGAATTGCCCGTATTGCTGTGGACCATATTCGTTTTCTTCTAGGTTCGCTCCGTAAATCACTTTACGAGGAGTACCAGAATTGATTGCTTCGTAGTACATATCACATGCCTTTTGATCTTTGATGTGCGTTCCTACTTTATTTACACTACCATCTTTTTTGATAATCAACTCCATGTGCTCGTCAGCAGCTTTGTTCACTTTCGCTTTTGAACCATCATGCAATGTGATAATACCGTTGTTAATTTTACCAGCAACAACTGCATGTTGGAATTGGTGCATTAAATCTTCAGTAATAACATCTCCTTTTTTGTGGTGCTTTCCTGCTTCTAATACTTCGAAGTTTTTGATTTCGCCGAAATGACCTTTCACAATTGCTTGCGATCCATCTGCCAATTCAACTTTACCGAATTCAGAACCGTGAATGAAGTGACTCCACTCCCACGCTTGAGAACCAACGAAAAAGAAACCACCGATAATTGTAGCAATCATCCATTTGATAACACCTTTTTTATCCATACGGTGACCAGCTTCAACAGCCAATACCATTGTTACAGAAGAAACGATCAAGATGAACGTCATTAATGCAACATAAATTAAAGGATATCCGTGACCTAAGAATGGTAAAGAATTGAATGTTTCCTCACCGATAGGCCATGCATCTTGTGCATCGTGGCGTGTGTATCCGTAAGCAACTAATAGTCCTCCAAATGTCAATGCATCAGACACAAGGAAGAACCACATCATCAACTTTCCATAGCTCGTACTGAACGGAGAAATTTTTCCTCCCCAAAGTGTACTAGCATCAATCTGATTAGAAGCGTGTCCTGCCATTACAAAAAATTTTTATGCAAGTTTAATGAATAAAAAGTAAAAAAAGCAACAAATAGACCCATAATAGTCCTAAAAAATGCCAGAAAATTGCACCGAGCCTTAAGGAAAGGTTGTCTTCGCTGTTGTATTTGCCTGCAAATGAAGCAATTGTGAGTTTTATCATGTACAGTAAAGTAAATACAATATGTGCCAAATGTAGAATTGTAATTAACCAAAGGTAAGATGTCGCGGTATCCGCTGTTTCCATCGATTTAATATGAAGGTAATTATCTAATTTTCTACCATTCATAGTCAATTCACGATTGTTGTATTGCAATTCTTTTCCTTTAAAGTAAATGTGGAAATCCTTCCCTGGTTTTCCTTTTACAAAGAAATCACCACGACCATCACGCACGTGTATTGCCAAATCTCTTAACCGAATTTGATCCACGTTTTGAATTTCTTTTCCATCTGGTGTTGCCAATGTACCATTAATTAATCCTAAGGGCTGACTGTTGTAATAAAGAATAAAATCTTTACCGTAATTCGTAACTGCAAATGGTTTATTCGGTTTTACAACTAAAAATTGAGACATGAATTTTTGGTAAGCTTTTAAATCAGCATCGCTCATTTTTTTGCCTTTTACCAAATAATCGTTTCCGTCAATTTCGATAAAATCACCTTTGTATTTTACTTCGTAATAATCACCATAACGACCATCAGTAACCAAAATGTTTCGATTGAAAGGATTCGCTCCTTTTTCAACCATTGCTCCATATCCTTTAAATTGGAAGTAAACGAATCCAATTCCTGAAAGCAAGACCAATACCATCATTAAACGAAGAACTGATTGTTTATTCCTTTTTGCTGATCGAATAGCTAGCTCAAGAAAAACTGAACTTAGGATAATAACTGCTGTTGAAATATAAAATGCCATTGGGAACGGCGCTTTTAACCAAAATGAGTCACCCATAGAAACAATGTAAGCGGAAGTAAACCCTGCAAACATCATGGCAATACTGAAAATCCCAAGATAAACTAAGTTCTTTTTCGATTTTTCTCTAATCTCTGGACTTAATTCTTGGCTGAAATCTGTTTTCATAAGTATGATTTTTTAAATTCTTGTTCTCGATCAATGTTTCGGTAACATCGGTTCAATTTTATCAAAAACGTAGAGGAATTGAATAATTGGCAAGTATATAAACGAAGCAAACATCAAGCGTTTCGCATCTTTCGTTTCGCAGGATAAAAATAAGCGGTAAGAATACCAAAAGAATAATCCACTACAAATTGTTGCAACGACTAAAGAAAGTGTTCCGGTCCAATCCAACAACCATGGTAATAAACTAAATGGTATTAAGGCCAATGAATAAGCTGCAATTTGAAATGCGGATTGTTTTGATTTTCCTGTTTTAGAAGGAAGCAAACTGAATCCAGCACTTTTATAATCATCATACAAAACCCATGCAATCGCCCAAAAATGTGGGAATTGCCAAACAAATTGTACGAAGAATAAAACACCTGGTAGGAATCCAAATTTCCCTGTTGCAGCAATTGCTCCCAGCATCGGAGGAATGGCTCCAGGAAATGCACCAATAAATACAGCCCACGGAGTGACACGTTTCATTGGTGTATAAATAAATACATACGAGATAAATGCAAAGAAACCTAAAAGAGCCGAATAGAAATTAATCAAGTATAACATATATGTTCCAGCCAAAAGACATAGAATCACAATAATAAAGGCTTCATTCACGCTCATCAATCCCATTGGAATTGGTCTGCGTTCGGTACGTTTCATTAATTTATCTAAATCACGTTCCCAAATTTGATTCGAACCATTTGATGCACACGTCACCAAAAATCCACCAAACATTAAATAGAAAACATGAAGTCCGTTGTAGGAATGATCTTTATCCAATGCAAATAAATAACCCGATAAGGCAGATAAAATCACTAAAGAAGATAATCTGAACTTTGTAAATACAATATAGGCTTTGATTTTCTTGCCTACTGAGCTATTATTGGTTTGAACCTCCATTATTATTTATTGCGCCACAAAAATAATGAATTAAACTAGTTTAACGAGCGATTCTCAAAGGAATAAATGAAAATCACAATTCATCCTACTTACGTTGAAGGTAAATTGCCGAAATTTCAATGTCTTCGATAAAACCAGGAACTTTATTCGGGTTATAAATGAATACTTTTAACTCATCAGAAGCTTGACGAATAACAGGTAAATTAAAAATTGTTCGACCGTCTTTTCCAAGAAATGAACAACTATGCTCAAAATACTTTTTATTCCCTTCTATTTTTAAATTAATAAAATGCGCTGCTCCAAGTGAATCAGTACTTGACGAAAATTTGACGCGAATTTTTGCTTCATCAGTTGGCAATTCTTCGCCTATTTTACATTCCATTAAGGTTATATATTCTTCTTCACCAAATTCAATTCGCTTTTGAGTTCTATACAAGGACTTTTCAATCAATTTATACCCTTTTTGATTTGCCAAGGAATGATTCGCTAAAATATTCTGATCCCAATTCAGATCGCTTCTATCGATTTCCAGTAATGAACGATCGAGTTGATCTGCCGATGTTCTTCCAAAAACACTCCAATAGTAATCTTTGGTCATGCGTTCATTGTCTATGATTCCTTCAAAATATTGAAAGCTTTGAAAAACGGATAACCCCATAATCAAGGCAAAAATCGAAAGTGTTGTAATAAGCACTTTCTTAGATTTCGAAGCACCTTGAATAAAAAAGCCCAACAACATGCCAAAAACGATGTATGAATCGACCATAACGCGTGAACCAAATGAGGCAGCATACCACCAACAATCCCAAGAAGAGAGCACATAAATGTTGATCAATGCAAAAACACTAATTGCCGTTACAAGTTGCTTATTTTGACGCAATCCTAACCATATTCCGACAAAGGAAAAAATGAATAACGGTGAATACAACAACCATCCTTTTTTGTAAGAAATTAGAAAATCAATCGTGTAAGGATGTAAGAATGATAACGTTTCAGAATGTAGATTCATGATCAGCCAACTTCCTCCCTGAATTTTCCAGTATAACAATTGAGGAAAATTTATAAGCAAAGCACCAAGTGGGAATAAGACAAGTAATTTTAGCGCTTTCCAACTTAGTTTATACTGATACAAAAACAGAATGATGGGTACAATTCCCCAAATTGCTTGTGTTGGTCGAATCGCTACAGTTAAACCAAGGATAAATAGCGCACTTAGCAAATAGCGCCACTGTTCCTTTTTCAAATAACTCACAATTGAATAAATAAAAATGGTGTTCAGCGTAAAGAGGTATAAATGCGGCATTAAATCTCCGTAATAAAACGTTACGAATAGATTACTAGCGCCATACACCAGTAGCATCACTAATCCTGTTATCCAATCGGAAAAAAATAATAAAAGTGTCTTACGGAAGAAAATTAGTCCAAGTAAAATGAAAAATAGCGCAGTGAATTTTATTGCAACACGATACGGCTCGCTCATTCCATCCTGTTTATAGCCAAGAGGTTTGGCAAGAGAATTAGCAATTAAAAACCCAGGAAGGTGCAGATACGAAAGTCCCATGTGGTACATATTGACCTTTTTTCCTCCTTCTAAATCGACAAATTGATACACAATTTCTTGTTCACAGTAATGCGATTGAAGCTTTTCCTTCCACGATTTTTGAAACGCTAAATCATCGTAAATAAAGGTGGCTGGCAAATAGGCATAATATCCAAATTGGTCATAGGCAGCGACACAGGAGCGTTGTTCCTTCTGCACAAAACTTTCTTTCAAAAAGATAAACGCAAACACGCTTCCAATGATGAAAAGGCAGATTTTTGAAAACGATTTGAAAGAATTCATGGATTTTATCTCACTTAAAGGTTACAAATTAATGAATATTCAAGATTATATCACGAACTTTAGGGCGCTAAATTATTTTTAATATGTCGATTACTAAATTATCTATTCTTATTCCGGCTTATAATGAGGAAAAAACAATTCACTTGATTTTGGACAAAGTGAAGGCCGTTGTGTTGGATAGAGAAATTTCAAAGGAAATTGTAATTGTAAACGATTGTTCGAAAGATAATACTGAGCAAGCCTTATTGGACTATGTGGCGAAAAATCCTGAAATGGATATTCGTTTGTTCAATCAACCTGTTAACATGGGCAAAGGAGCCGCAATCAATCGTGCTATTCAAGAGTGCACAGGCGATTACATGATTGTTCAAGATGCCGATTTAGAATATGATCCAGAAGAATACAATTTATTGTTGAAACCTGTCTTTATGGACAATGCGGATGTTGTTTACGGTTCACGATTTGTTGGACATCAGCCACATCGCATTTTATTTTACTGGCATTCAAGAGGAAATAAATTCTTGACGAATCTTTCCAACATGATGACGAATTTAAATTTAACTGACATGGAAACATGTTATAAATTGATTCGTACTTCCATCGCAAAGGAAATTAAGATCAAAGAAAATCGTTTTGGGATTGAACCTGAAATAACAGCGAAATTGGCAAAAGTTCCAAAAATTAAAATCTACGAAGTAGGAATTTCCTATTACGGAAGAACTTATGAAGAAGGAAAGAAAATTGGCTGGAAAGATGGTTTCAGAGCCATTTACTGCATTTTCAAATACCGCTTTTCAAAGTAATTTCTTTATAACATACTATAAACGAAAAAAGTCCTCCCGAAATTCGAGAGGACTTTTTCTATAATAGGATAAATCTATCTTACAAGATTAACATTGCATCACCGTACGAGTAGAACTTGTATTTGTTCTCAATCGCTTGTTTGTACGCTTCCATCATTAACTCGTGACCACAAAATGCCGAAATCATCATTAACAATGTAGAAAGAGGTGTATGGAAATTCGTTACCATAGAATCCGCAATACTGAATTCGTATGGAGGGAAAATGAATTTATTTGTCCAACCATCGTATGCTTTCAACATACCATCTGTAGAAACAGAAGATTCAATTGAACGCATTGACGTTGTACCAATTGCACAAACACGTTTTTTGTTGCGTTTTGCATTGTTCACAATATCAGCACATTTTTGCGGAACAATTACTTGTTCTGAATCCATTTTGTGTTTTGTCAAATCTTCTACTTCTACTGGGCGGAATGTACCTAAACCAACATGTAACGTTACTTCGGCAAAGTTAATTCCTTTCAATTCCAAACGTTTTAATAATTCACGAGAGAAATGCAATCCAGCAGTTGGTGCAGCTACAGCACCTTCTTCTGTCGCGAAAATCGTTTGGTAACGATCTTCATCAGATGGTTCAACTGCGCGTTTAATGTATTTTGGAAGTGGCGTTTCACCTAATTCAGTGATTTTCGCTTTGAATTCTTCGTAAGGTCCATCAAACAAGAAACGCAATGTTCTTCCACGTGATGTAGTATTGTCAATTACCTCAGCAACCAAAGAATCATCATCACCAAAGTATAATTTATTTCCGATACGAATTTTACGAGCTGGGTCAACTAATACGTCCCACAATAAACTTTCACGATTCAATTCACGCAATAAGAAAACTTCGATTTTAGCACCTGTTTTCTCTTTGTTTCCATACATACGAGCTGGAAATACACGCGTATTATTCATAATCATTACATCTCCTTCAGAGAAATAATTAATTAAGTCTTTAAACAATTTATGTTCGATTTTTCCAGTTTCGCGGTGAATCACCATCATTTTCGCTTCGTCGCGATTATCACTTGGGTATTCTGCGATTAGTTCTTCTGGTAGATCAAAACTAAAATCGGAAAGTTTCATTTTACTCATACAACGTTTTTTTAGTCCTCTTCAATGAAAAGGAGTGCAAAGATACAAAATCTAGAAGCCTTTGTCAAGTACTAACCGGAGTTCGGTTTTAAATTTCATTGAGAACCGCCTCGTATCACCTCAACCCACTCTTCAACTGTCTTTGCATTTTCAACAGAAAAATCACCTGATTTCGTTCTACGCAAAGCGATTAAAGTTCCTCCAGATTGAACTGCTTGACCGAAATCATGGGCAATTGAGCGGATATACGTTCCTTTCGAACAACTGATTTCAAAATCAATTTCTGGAAATCGTTCAGTCGAAATTTTAAAATCGCTGACTTCAATCGTGTTCGCTTTTAGCACAACTTCTTTTCCAGCACGTGCTAAATCATACGCACGTTTTCCATCTACTTGTTTTGCAGAGAAAATTGGTGGGACTTGTTTCAGGGTTCCAACAAATTGTTGACGTGCTTGTTCTAGGATTTCTGGTGTAATGTGTTCCGTTGGAAATTCAGCGTTGTATTCGCTTTCCAAATCGTAAGATGCAGTAGTTTTTCCGAGAAGAATTGTTCCTGTATAGGTTTTCATTCCACCCATCAATTCATCAATGCGTTTCGTGTGTTTTCCGATGCAAATGATTAACAAACCTGTTGCCAAGGGATCCAATGTTCCGGCGTGACCAACTTTGATTTTTTTAACGCCTAAGACTTGTTTGATGTTCCAACGCAATTTACTTACAACATCGAATGACGTCCACGTTAATGGTTTGTCGACAAGAATTGTTTCTCCTTCTAGGTAATTCATTACGCTAATGTGAAGTAGAGCAATAGAGCGATCCCAACAAGAATTCTATAAATTCCCCAGATTTTGAAACCGTATTTATCTATGATTCCGATGAATAATTTGATTGCGAATAGAGCAACAATGAACGCAACAATGTTCCCAACTACGAAAAACGTAATATTTTGTGAACTTGCAGTAATCATTTCATATCCTTTTTGCTCAATTCCTTTTACCTTCCAATCTTTCAAGAAAATTGAATAACAGGTTACAGCCAACATTGTTGGAACAGCCAAAAAGAAACTGAATTCGGCTGCTAATTTACGTGTCAAACCTTGTTGCATTCCACCAATGATAGATGCAGCAGAGCGACTAGTTCCAGGCATCATTGCCAAACATTGCCAAAATCCGATAATAATTGCTTTTTGAATACTGATATTTTCTTCCTTCAAGATGCGCGGACGTTTGAAAAAACGATCGATGAACAATAAAACAACTCCACCAACAATCAAAACGATTGCAATTGGAATTGGTTTTTCTAAAACTGCTTCAATTTTATCATCAAATAATTTTCCTAGAATCAATGCCGGAATGACAGCCAAACCAAGTTTAACATAAAACATTGGCGATTTGAAATCCATGAATTTTTTCCAATACAAGGCAACAACTGAAAGAATTGCACCGAATTGAATTGAAACTTGAAACATTTTCACAAACTCATCTCCACTAGTTCCAAAGATAGAACTTGTGAAAATCATGTGTGCTGTTGAAGAAACAGGTAAAAACTCAGTCAGGCCTTCAATGATGGCTAGAATGAGTGCTTGAATAAGATCCATAAAATTGTGTGCTTAGTCTTTTTTGACTTTTTTCTTTTTCATAATTGCGTACATGATTACAATGTAACCAGCAACGATAAGCATTGGAGCAACGGTAATACGTGTTGAACTGAAAATTTCAGCTTCATTAAATTCGTTAGGGCTTTGAGCAGCTCCTCCAATCATTAAAAGAAATCCTAAGATATTGATTGCTAAACCAATCAAAAGAATTTTATAGTTTTCCGGTTGAAATCCGAATTGTGACTTTTTATCCTCCATGGGTCAAATTTAATATAAATCGTCCAATTTCATTCGCAAATATTTGTTAAGAGCGAACCAAGTGGAAATTAATGTAATAACAATCCCGATTACAAGCAATGAACCGGTCAATAATAAGAAGCTTTGAAGCGAATAACTGATCTCAAAAGCATCCAACGTATTGTTCAAGGCATAAAACAAGGTCATTAACAATCCCAAACCAATAATAGCAGAAACGGCTCCTTGAAAAATCGCTTGGACTAAGAAAGGTTTGCGAATATAACTTGGTTTTGCACCAACCAATTGCATCGTTTTAATGGTAAAGCGTTTTGAATACAAAGCCAAACGAATGGTATTGTTGATCATTGCAACAGCAACGATAATTAATAAAGCTGCAACCGCTAAAAACAAGAAAACAAACTGCTTGAATCCTAAATTCACCGATTCAACGCTTGCTTCGTCGTAATTCACCTCATCAATTTGATCTGGATATGCAGCCATTAAATCCTTTTTGATTTTTTCCATGCCTTCTTTCGTTGCATGTTCGGCCTTCGGTTTAAAACCAATTGTTGCCGGCAGTGGATTTTCTCCTTCAAAAATTTCTAAGATCTCACCAGCACTTTGATCTGAACCACTGAATTCTTCAATCGCGCGGTCAGGAGAAACGAAAAACACTTCACTGAACTGATCCCATGATTTTAATTCTTGTTCAACTTGCTTGATGTCCGCATCGTTCATTTCAGCTTTAAAAAACAAATCGCCTTGTAAACTTTCTTTCGCTTGCTTTTGCACATTGTCGAGCCCAAAGAATCCGCCAAGTACCAATCCAATCATGAACAATACAAGTGAAATTCCTATCACTGTCGACACGTAACTTGTGCGAACTCCTTTTTTACTGAATTTTTCTGCGTTTGAACTCATTGGCAACGAAGTTAAAAATAATTCTTTCGTATAGAAAAAGGTCAAAACGAAATTTAAAAAATATGAATTGTTAATAACGTCAAAACCCTCATAAACAAAGGAAATAACTCCTTTTTTCAGAGAAGAGAATTTTCGCTGCTTCCTTAAAAAACGTTAAAATACAGAAAGAACTGTAATTTTTTAGGGTCATAGGCGTTTAATAGATAACAATTACCGACAAACGATTTGAAAAGTTGGCACACAATTTGAAAATCGAAATAGTAGTAAAAGTTAGTTTTCATAAGTAGTAGTAGTTTAGGTTTAGGTTTTAAAGGAGGATTTTGCAAGAGTCCTCCTTTTCTTTTTTCATTTACTCCGAAAATCATTCCTGTTCAACGTGGCTTAAAGTCTTAGCAAATAGCGAGGAAATATAGATTTTTTGATGTATTTTTGCTCTCCTTATTGAAAAACAAGGTCTATCAATTAGTCAAATTTATTTATGAAGAATATACGTAATTTCTGTATTATCGCCCACATTGACCATGGCAAAAGTACCTTGGCCGATCGCTTACTGCAAACGACTGGAACGATTTCCGATCGCGACATGCAAGCACAAGCTTTAGATGATATGGATTTGGAACGCGAACGTGGAATTACGATTAAGAGTCACGCGATTCAAATGAACTATAAATTTGAAGGACAAGATTATATCTTGAATTTGATTGATACTCCGGGACACGTAGATTTCTCATATGAAGTTTCTCGTTCGATTGCGGCTTGTGAAGGAGCGTTATTGATTGTTGATGCGTCGCAAGGAATTGAAGCGCAAACAATTTCGAACTTGTACTTGGCATTGGAGCACGATTTGGAGATTATTCCAATTTTAAATAAAATGGACTTGCCTGGTGCAATGCCAGAAGAAGTTTCAGATCAAATTATTGAGTTGATTGGTTGCGACATGGACGATATCATTCCTGCATCAGGAAAAACTGGTTTGGGTGTCGATAAAATCTTAGAAGCAGTTATTAATCGTATTCCAGCTCCAAAAGGTGATGAAAATGCGCCTTTGCAAGCAATGATTTTTGATTCTGTCTTCAATCCATTTAGAGGAATTATTGCTTATTACCGTGTAAAAAACGGAATCATTCGTAAAGGTGATAAAGTACGTTTCTTGAATACTGGAAAAGATTACAACGCAGACGAAGTTGGAATTTTGAAAATGGATTTAAATCCAAAACAAGAAGTTCGAGCAGGAGATGTTGGTTATATTATTTCGGGAATTAAAACAGCGAAAGAAGTAAAAGTTGGTGATACGATTACTTTAGCAGCAAATCCTTGTGAAGTTCCAATCAAAGGATTTGAGGATGTAAAACCAATGGTATTTGCTGGAATTTATCCAGTTGAAACGGATGATTACGAAGAGTTGCGTTATTCAATGGAAAAATTGCAATTGAACGATTCATCGTTGGTGTTTGAACCAGAATCTTCAGCAGCACTTGGTTTCGGTTTCCGTTGTGGATTCTTGGGAATGTTGCACATGGAAATTATCCAAGAGCGTTTAGAGCGTGAATTCAACATGACAGTAATTACGACGGTACCTAACGTTTCGTATTTCTGTTACATGACGAAAGACAAAGACAAAGCATTTACGGTAAACAATCCATCTGAATTGCCAGATCCATCTGGAGTTGATCGCATTGAAGAACCATATATCAAAGCACAAGTCATCACGAAATCGGAATACATTGGTCAAATCATGAATTTGTGTATTGAGAAACGTGGTGAATTGCGTAATCAAGTGTATTTGACACAAGACCGTGTTGAGTTGACATTTGAAATGCCATTGGCGGAGATTGTATTCGATTTTTATGATCGTTTGAAATCAGTTTCTCGTGGATATGCTTCGTTCGATTATCATCCAATTGGCTACAAGCAATCGGATTTGATTAAAATGGATTTGTTGTTGAATGGCGAACAATTGGATGCCCTTTCAGCCTTGGTTCACAGAAGTAATGCTTTTGATTTAGGAAAGAAAATTTGTGCGAAATTGAAGGAATTAATCCCACGCCAACAATTCGAAATTCCAATTCAAGCGGCAATTGGTGCAAAAATCATTGCGCGTGAAACAATCAAAGCCTTGCGTAAAGACGTTACCGCAAAATGTTATGGTGGTGATATTTCTCGTAAACGTAAGTTATTGGAAAAACAAAAAGAAGGTAAGAAACGCATGCGCCAAGTTGGTCGCGTAGAAGTTCCACAAGAAGCATTTATGGCTGTCTTGAAATTGAATGATTAAAGAAAACTTTCATATAACAAAAAATCCCGCACCATTTGGAGCGGGATTTTTTATTTCAAATATATCGAACGATTATTCTTCGTCTTCGTCGTCTTCATCAACGTCTGGCTTGTCGTAATCCTCTTCTTCATCATCGTCTGAATCCATTTCGTCATCTTTCACGTCAACTTTTTCGAATTCATCTTCTTCGAAGTCATCATCTTCATCATCAACAACAGCTGCTTTAGGAACAATTTTGTTGATTTTTACCAAGTAAATAACTTCATCAGTTTCCCACATCAAGGCATCCAACATTTCGCCTGTTGGAGTTTTGATTGTTGTCAAATGGTTAATATATCCGTCAGGAAAATCCTTCAAGATTTGTTTCTTTTGATCGATAGTTAATTTATCGTAACTAATTATGGCTCTTCTCTTAGACATGATTACCCTTTAAATTTCTAATTTATATATTCTTTTAATTGGAATCACAACATTTTGTTTCAAAACGATTGCGTTATCCGTAACTGCCCAAATTGTTGTATTCACCACTCTTTTCTTTTTGTCATCCTCAAAGTAAATTTTTACTTTATGGTGCTCCAAATTTCCAAGCGCAATTGCTCTTTCCAACTCCACTTTCAAAGCTACTGCTTCTTTTTCTGATTTCAATACTTCCGTTGTCGGAAAATGTAAATCAGCTATTGCCTCCTTCTCCACTAATGCAAACGTGCTGTCCATAGAATGATTTTTGAGCAAAATTAAATGAAAAGAATTACCAAACTAACATTTCGAAAAATTAGTAGGGATTTTTTATCAAGATTCGATTTTTAATAAAATAGAAACGCCACTCAGAATTGCATCTAAGTGGCGTTCTCAATTAATTGAATTGATTTATTTTACCTTGCTTTTTAGTTCATTTTTCAATCCGCTCCATTCAACTAAGTGCATTTTCACAACACCAACTGGAATTTTAGCTTTCACTAACACCGGGATTTTGTTATCGTCGTTCGTAACCCAGAAGTTTACGTCATCTTCGCTTTTAAAGTAGCGTCCTGTTTGAACAACTGGTACAAATTTGTGGCAATTGAATTTTCCTTTACGGATTGTAATTACTTCATCACCAACATATTTAATTTTCAAGTTGTAAATTTCATCATCCATGAAACATTTGAACTCAAACGTTTTTCCTTTCTTCATGTTTTTGAAATCCAATGTTCTTGCATAATAGAATGAAGAGATCATGTCTTGAATTCCAATCGGAATTTTGAAATCTTTACCTTTACCATTGTTCACTTTGTATTTATCGTGATTAAAGGTGTAATCTTGATTGATTTTGTAACCACCTTCATCCACACGACGCACAAAGAACCAAGGGAAAATTCCTTTTTTATCCAAATACGTTTCATATTTATCATTCACTTTATAGAAAGCATTGAAGCCTCCAAGTGTTTTTCCTGTTCCTGTTGCTTGCAACAATTCGCGATTCGCACCTTTTTTTGTGGTTGTTTTCACTTCCATCACCGCTTCACCGGCATCCATAAATCCGTAAGTAACACGGTAACGTAATTTTTCACCAGCTTGAAAAGCTTTGTTGGTAACAGTTGGGTATGTAACTTCTGTTGTACTTGTCATCACGACAACCAATCCTACTAATCCAAAGAAATAAGCAAACTTTTTCATAATCTTTAATTTAAGTCCAAACGCAGATGCAAAGTGTATGCCATATTTTTAGCATTTCACTTAGAATACTGTTTTTTAACTAGTTATTAAATGTGTAGCCAACCGAAATTCCTGCCCACGGGAAAACACGAAAAGGAAAAATGGCGGCTTCTCGGAAAAACGTAAAACCACTATACGAATTGTATTTTTGTTGACTTCCATATTCAACAAGAACTCCATCGTAGTTTACCATCGCCACGGCAGGTGTTAAAGTAGCACGCGCAAAGAAACCTCCCTCTTTTTGTTGAAAGCGGTAACCAATCTTGGGTGTGAAATACGTGTAAAAATGCGGTATGTAACCCATTGTTTCAATTGTCAAAGGATTTCCATTTGCATCTTGAATTGATGTGCTGAAGTGAATATTTCCTTCTATCAAGTACATAAAAGAAAGCCCAAGACCCAATTCTAAGAAATGATTTTGTTTGCCAATCAACCAATTGTAACTGAGCGGTGCGCCGGCAACAAATAAATCTTTCGTAGGAACAAGCGTTAAACCTGCAGAAACGGATGTTAAGTGTTTTGGTCCTTGAACAATCAATCGATCATAGGCAATTGCATCGTATAAACCTTGTCCAAATGCTTCGACATAAATTGTATGCGGAGCGCGTTGTTCTAAATAAAGTGTGTCTTGCGCAATCAATGCATTAAAAACGAAAAGAGTACAAATGGTAGGAATGAAATTTTTCATACTCTAAAAACAATTAAGACAAGATAAAAGTTACATCCGGGAATTAAAAGGTATAACCAAAACCTACTTTGAATGATCAATCATTTTGAAAAACTTATTAAAGCTTTCTGAAAGTTAATATTATTTTAGGATAATCTTTCCCCTCAATTCCATTTTTGTAGTATACTTTAAATTCGAGTTGTTTTCCATTGTTGGATAACACTTCAAATACGTTTATTCCATCAAACACACCATCCGCTGAGTCAATAGCAATTCCTTCTTTATTATAACGTGTGAATTTTTTCAATTTGGTTCCAAACAGAATTTTGTTGCCGCTTTTAAATTTTGGAATTTTTGAAACATTTTCCCATATACCTTCATCAATTTTGTATTCTCCATTTTCCAAAGGCGTTCTATAGGCAAAAGATTTGTTTTTCTTAAGTTCCATCGCAATTAATCCTGGTGAAGGTCTATTTACTTTTTCGGTTTTATTGGTTTGTTTATTCGTAATTGAACCTGTAACCAATTTACCATCGTCTTTGAGTTCGGTAAGCGTGCCGTTTTTGTCCATCATATTAACGGTATAATACATTAATTCCCACTTCCCAACTAGTGATTCTTGCTTTTCCTCTGGCTTAGTTTCGGTTGTTGCTTTCTCCGAACAACTTGATAATAGCAAAAAAGCTAAAACAAAAATGCTCAATTTCATAGCTCAGTACTTAGGATTACGATTTTTTTTATCTGCTTAAATCAAAGCACAATGTTTACAATCTTGCCTGGAACAACAATCACTTTCTTCGGTGCTTTGCCTTCCAAGTATTTTTGTGCATCCGCATTCGCCAATACAGCTTCTTCTACTTCTTTCGGCGTAAATGCAGTTGGTAATTCAATTTTTAAACGCATTTTACCATTGAATGAAACTGGATAAGCGATGTTGGCTTCAACCAAATGACTTTCATCGAATTTAGGGAAGCTTGCGAAATTGATTGTTCCTGCATCGTTACCTAATTTCACCCATAATTCTTCACAAATGTGCGGCGCATACGGAGAAAGCATGATCAATAACTCTTCTAAAATCTGTTTGTTGTTACATTTCTGATCGGTCAATTCATTCACACAAATCATGAAATTTGAAACGCCCGTATTGAATGAGAAACGATCTAAATCGTCTGTCATTTTTTTGATGGTGCGGTGCAATGTTTTCAATGAATCTTTTCCAGCTGATTCTGCAGAAAGATGTGCTTGACCATTTTCATCGATGTTGAACAAACGCCATAATTTACGCAAGAAATTATGTACACCATTGATTCCTTTTGTATCCCACGGTTTACTTTGTTCCAATGGACCCAAGAACATTTCGTACATACGCAAGGTGTCAGCTCCAAATTTCTCAACTAACTCGTCTGGTGTTTGTACGTTGTACTTCGACTTCGACATTTTTTCGACTTCGTTTCCACAGATGTAAGAACCGTCTTCTTCACATATGAATTCAGCATTCTCAAATTCCGTTCTCCACGCTTTAAAGGCTTCGATGTCCAATTTGTCGTTATCGACAATAGAAATATCAGCGTGAAGGGCTGAAACTTCATAGTTACCTTTCAATGAATTTGTTACGAATTTATTTGAATCTTTAACGCGATACACAAAACTACTTCTTCCCAAAATCATCCCTTGGTTGATCATTTTCGCAAATGGCTCATCAAACGAAATGTATCCTTGGTCGAACAAGAATTTTGTCCAGAAACGTGCATACAATAAGTGTCCAGTAGCATGCTCAGAACCACCAATGTATAAATCCACTTGTTTCCAATAATCTGCTTTTTCTTTCGAAACGAATTCCGCTTCATTTTTTGGATCCATGTAGCGCAAGAAATACCAAGAACTTCCTGCCCAACCTGGCATCGTGTTGTAATCCATTCGATCGCCTTGGAATTGTTCTTTCCACGCTTCTTTGGTTGCACGTGCTAATGGTGGCTCGCCTTCTTCCGTTGGCAAGTATTTATCTACTTCCGGCAAACGAATCGGTAATTGATCATCGTTCACCAATTGTGGCAATTCATTTTCAAAATAAACTGGGAATGGTTCTCCCCAATAACGTTGACGACTAAATACAGCATCGCGCAAACGGTAATTTGTTTTTCCTTTACCCAATCCTTTTGCTTCGATGGCTTCAATTGCCTTTTTAATGGCAGTTTTAGCATCCAAGCCATTCAAGAAATCAGAATTCGCAATGATTGCATCTTTTTCCGTGTAAGCAGCTTCCGAAATATCAACGTCGGCAAAAATATTTTTTATTTCTAAATTGAAATGTTTTGCGAAATCGTAATCGCGTTGATCGCCACAAGGAACCGCCATAACAGCGCCTGTTCCGTAAGAAGCCAAGACGTAATCACCAATCCAAATTTGCACTTTTTCACCGTTGAAAGGATGAATTGCATATGCTCCAGTGAATTGTCCTGTAATGTTTTTCACGTCTGCTTGACGATCGCGCTCTGATTTAAGAGATGCTTCTTTTTTGTAATTCGCAACGCCTTCTGCAAATTCAGCAGTTGTAATTTGATCCACAAACGGATGTTCTGGCGCTAAAACCATGAACGAAACACCATAAACTGTGTCAGGACGAGTCGTAAATACTTCAATCTGTAATTTGGAATCTGCAATTTGGAATTGAAGGCTACAGCCGATCGATTTTCCAATCCAGTTGCGTTGTTGGTCTTTAATTGAATCTGTCCAATCAACAGTTTCCAATCCAGTCAATAAACGTTCAGCATACGCTTTGATACGCATTGACCATTGGCGCATTAATTTTTGTTCAACTGGATGACCTCCGCGCTCAGAAACACCGTTTACTACTTCGTCATTTGCTAAAACAGTTCCTAAGGCTGGACACCAATTCACCCAACTATCTGCTAGATAAGCCAAACGGTATTCTTGTAATATTTCTTCTTTTTTTCGTGCGTCAAATGACTTCCATTCAGCAGCCGTAAACATTGTTTCACAATCAGAAACAGCGTTTACTTCGGCATTTCCATTTGCTTCAAACGCTTCAACCAATTTAGAAATTCGTTCAGCTTTGTTGCTTGTGTTATCGTAGTAGCAATCAAATAATTGTTTAAAAATCCATTGCGTCCATTTGTAATATTCTGGAGACGACGTGCGTACTTCACGGTCCCAATCGTAAGAGAAACCAATTTTATCCAATTGATCGCGGTAACGCGCTATGTTTTCTTCTGTCGTAATTGCAGGATGTTGACCTGTTTGAATCGCATATTGTTCGGCTGGAAGACCAAAGGAATCGTAACCCATTGGATGCAAGACATTGAATCCTTGCAAACGTTTGTAGCGCGCATAGATATCCGATGCAATATATCCAAGTGGATGTCCAACGTGTAGGCCCGCACCAGACGGATAAGGGAACATGTCTAAGACATAGTATTTTGGTTTTAAAAGATCTTCAGTTACTTTAAATGTTTTGTTTTCAGCCCAAAACTTTCTCCAGTTATTTTCAATATCGCGAAAATTGTATTCCATGCGTTTCTTCTTAATTACGAAGGTGCAAAGATAAAGAAATGGTGGGAAAAAGAAAGCCTCATTTTTCAGGCATTTTTCATCAGTATTGATCCTGAAATAGAATAATAATTGTCTTTTCCATTCAAAATGCTATTTTTAAACTTCAAATGAAATTTAAGTCGTTTACATCCTTTTTGTTTTTGGTGGGTTTGCTTTGGCTAAATCCGAATTTTTCATTTGGACAAACTTCGCGTGAAAAACAACTAATCGAAACCATTAAGCGAGAGAAAAACGACACTAAGAAATTCTTGCGAATGTTATCGCTTGGAGAGTATTACAAGACCAACAATATTTATCGTGCGGATTCAATGACGCATGTGTTGTTGCAAAAAAGTCGTGTTTTTGATGATTCATTGCGTTTTGCAGCCTTGATGTATAGTGCTGAAGTCAATGAAATTCTAGGAAATCAAGATGAATATTTCAAGGACATTTTAGCTTGTCAACCCTTTTTAAATCGGATTCCATCGGATGAAGTTACTTTTAAAATTTACCGTCATCTAGGTTATTACCACAGCTATTCACTGGAATTTGAAACCGCTAAATTCTATTTGAATTATGCACAGCGCATTGCAAAACGCAAACGCAACAACGCTAAAATTGCTGAAACGAATAACTATTTGGCATTGAATTTCATGTTTCAAAACAATAAGGATTCCGCTCTCTATTATACTGACCAAGCCATTCAATATGCGCGAAGAACATCCAATAAAAATGTCCTTTCAGAGAGTTTCAATACGCAGGCCAGAATTTATGATTATTTCGGTCAAGTCGAATTAAGTGTTGCGAAAAACATTTTGGCCTTAGAAATGGCTTCTGAAACGAATAACATTTACCAACTCGCAAAGTACAACAGAGAGCTCGGACAGTCACAGCGTATCATTTTGAATTTGGATGATGCTGAATATTACTTCAAGCAATCGTATGATTATGCAAAAAAAATAGTCGATCGCCGACAAATGGGTTTGGCGTTGTCGAATCTTGGAACAGTATACTTTGATCGAAAAGAATACAAAAAAGCGATTGAAAGTACAGAGAAAGCGATTGATTTATTGACCAAACTGAATGATTTAAATGGTCTTGGTGAGGCACACAATAACTTAGGCACAATCTATCGCGAACAAAAGAAATATGCACAAGCATCCAGTAATTTCAATCAAGCCTTAGTACTTTATGAATCTGTAGGTAACAAAGAAAAAATTGCAGGTGTCTACCACAACGTAGGAACTATTTTCCAGAAGCAGAAGAAATATGCGAATGCCCTAAACTATTTGCAACGTTCGATTGAAATTCGTGAACAATTTGGATCTAAAAATCAGATTTACAATACGTATCGCGTGATGTCGAGCGTTTATAAAGACGTTGGTAATACGAAAGAATCGTTACGTTATTTGCAATTATATCTCGATTATTTGGATAGCAATACAACAGTTCAAGCAGCTACAAAAATTGCAGAATTAAGTGAGTTGTATAGATCTGAACAACGGGAGCGCTTGATTAGTTTACAAGGGGATTCGTTAGAACGTCAGCAACAAGAACGCGCTTTGACTTCCACCAAATTGGAGAACAGTCAACTGCGTAATAACTTTCAGATGTACATCATCTTCGCCTTCTTAATTATCATAGTATTAGCAGGTATAATAGGCTTCTATCGTTGGAATCAGACGAAAATTAAGCAACAACAACGGGAAGCTGAAATGTCACAAACCTTGCTGAGAACACAAATGAATCCACATTTCGTCTTCAATGCGATGAGTGTAATTCAAAGTTATATATACGAAAATGATACTGAAAACTCTTCAAAATTTCTTGTGAACTTTTCACGATTAATGCGATTGATTTTAGAGAATTCTCCTAAAGAGTTCATTCCTATTCATACTGAAATTGAAATTCTTCAGAAGTATTTGGAGACACAAAAATTGCGTTTTGAAGATCGATTTGAATTCACCATTGACGTTTCATCTGATATTATAATTGAACATGCCATGATTCCGCCAATGATAACTCAACCATTTATTGAAAATGCGATTGAACACGGTCAGTTACATACGATTGAAGGTGGTTTTATCAATGTTTCATTTAATAAGGTGAATAATATGCTTCAAATATTAATTGTGGATAATGGAATTGGAAGAAAAGGCGCTGAAGTAAATAAGAAAAGTAAAGCGCACAAATCTATGGCAATGAAAATAACGAAGGAACGTATTGATAATCTGAACAAAAAATATAGGACCGAAGGATTTTTGAATGTTGAAGATTACAATAAAAAATTGCAAACCGGAACAAAAATATTAATTTCGTTACCGTACAAAGAAGACAACCCTAAATCTCTTGACACATGAAAAAGGCTTTAATTATTGACGATGAAAACCGCACACGCGAGTTGATTGCAAAAATGATTACATCATTTGGTTTTGACATTGAAGCCATTCCCGCCGGAGAAAATGTTCAATCAGGAATAAAAGCGATTGAAGAGATTAAACCTGATATCGTTTTTTTGGATATTCAAATGCCCGACGGCACAGGATTTGACGTTTTACGTTCTGTAAAGAATAAAAACTTTGAGGTTGTCTTTATCACTGCACATGAAGAATTTGCGATTAAAGCGATTAAATTCAGCGCCTTAGATTATTTGTTAAAACCAATTGACCCGTCAGAATTAAGAGCTGCTGTTGAACGCGCAATTCAAGCAGTTGATGACAAAAAAGAGGATAGTCAATTTGACGCATTACAAAACAATATTCAACCTAATCAAAAACGTCGTTTAGTGCTTAAAACACAAGAAAGTGTTTATGTAGTTGAACTTCATGAAATTATTCGTTGCGAAGCAGATCGGAATTACACATCATTTTTCTTGGTTGGTGGAAAGAAAATTCTTGTCTCTAAAACCTTGAAAGAATATGAAACATTATTGTCTACACATAATTTTCTTCGTGTGCAACAATCGCATTTAATCAATCTTGATTATGTAGATCGATACGACAAAGGAAATGGCGGTTCTGTTGTCATGAAAGACGGCTCGGAAGTTCCATTATCACCAGCTAAAAGAGATATTTTCTTTAAAATATTAGAGAATCTTTAATCAGAAAATAATTCATATTGGACATTTGTTCACTCATTATGGCGAAATATTCATTTCGCCATTTTTTATGGAATTAAACAATTATGTTTGATTCAAGAAATAAGGAGAAAAAAACCAGGTTATCTTCTTAGGTTCGCTTTGAAATGGTTTGAGATTGACGCGCTGCTTGGAGAGGCAGTTTTCATTTTTCTAGTTTGATTAAAGAGTATAACAGTTCTTTTGTCTTTCTTAAATCTTCATAGTTAGTAATTTATTACTCCTAAGAAATAACCTGTTTTTTTAATCAACATTTCCACTTCCATCATACTACTTTGGAAGTTTGTTGTTACTACTAATGAAAATTAACTTACTACTAACATTAAAAAAGGTCAACTTGCAGTTGATCTTTTTTAGTTTTAATTAGTTTGCTTTTCTATCTTGTAGAGTACAGGTCGTGAAGGAGATGCATCGTTCACAAACGGTGCCATTTGCATTTCCAATACATAAACACCATCTTCAATTTCATCAGCAACATAAATTAGTTCTGAAATTGTTTTATCAAACTGAGGATCTGCTGGCACTTTCCAGAAGCCATGATGAAAAGCCAAAGCTCCACCATCCGATTCTCTATCTACAGAAGGTAAGTCAATCAATAAATGCTTTATTCCATGCTTCTCCAATTCTGGCAAAATATTTAAATCAAGAAATGGCGAATTGGATGCAGAGTAATTTTTGTGTTGCTTGTTAATTGGATTCGGTAAAGAACGAATAATTAATGCTTCAATCGACTCATCCGTGAATTGTATTTGACTAGCCGAAATTACCATGTCTTCAACTTTTTCAATCTCATTCCACACTTTTGCTGGTGAAATCGTGACTAATTGGGCCTTACAAATAAATTGCTTTAACGAATCATTCACAGAAAACACCTCTTCGGTGATATGACCCAAACATTCAGTGTGTGTTCCGTGACCATGAGGGTTAAAAAAAATATTCCTGAAATTAACCGCACCACCTTCTTTCACGGAACCTAGAAAACCATTTGCTCTAACGGGTTCGATAACAGGTGGATCAACATACCATGCGCTCAAATTTTCTTTACTAGCAACCATCGGGATCGAAATATCTAATGGATTACTCGTTTCTATAAATGAATTTGCATCAAGGAAAAGTTTCATTTTTTTCTTTCGAAAATAAGCATTTTTTCAGCTATTAAAAGAAATTTAAAATAATTCATGGTTTTATTTACCATGGTATATTTATTTTTGTATATTTGTCAAAAAAAATAATTAAACATATGAAAGCATTTAACTTATTATTCGTTGCAGCTGCTGCAATTTCATTGGTTTCTTGTGGCGCTTCAGAAGAAGAGTCTGCAGAAAAAGTAACATACTCATTGGATGCTAAAGCATCATCTTTGGAGTGGACAGGAAGTAAAAATCCACAATATTTCCATGTTGGATCTGTTAACGTTACAGAAGGTTCAATTGAAATGGAAGGTGACAAATTAGTTGCTGGTTCATTTAAAATTGATATGAATTCAATTGATTCAAAAGACCCGAACGTACCTGCAGACAAATTACCGATGTTGGTTGGACACTTAAAAGACACATCATTTTTCTTTGTTGCAGATTTCCCAGAAGTAAACGTTACAGTTAACGGTTATGAAAATGGTAAATTAGCTACAACAATCAATGTTAGAGGAGTTGAGCTTAAACAAGATATTGCGGTTAAATTGACATCTGATGACAAAAAAGCAACAATAAAAGGTAAATTCGATGTTGATTTTTCTAAATTGAACATGAAAGGAATGCAACCTGAACCAGGATCAACTGAGCACGTTTTGCCAACAATTTCATTTGATTTAAACTTGAGTTTGAACAAAAAATAAGATAACCTTAGTTATTGGAAAAGGATGGGAATTTTCTCATCCTTTTTTTATTTATTTGCACTATGGCTTATGACGCAGTAATATTGGATTTAGGAGGTGTGATTATCAATCTCGATTACAACAAAACCATTCACGCTTTCGAAGCATTAGGAATGGATGATTTTAAGACCGTTTATTCACAAGCAGCGCAATCCAATTTATTTGACGATTTCGAAACAGGTAAAGTATCTGCTCAACATTTTGTAAATAACTTACTACCTTATTTAAAACTTGGAACAACACCTAATAAAGTTGTACATGCATGGAATGCTATGATTCTTGATGTTCCCTCAAAAAAGCTTGAATTGCTCGATTCGTTAAAGAAACGCTTTCCTGTTTTTCTCTTAAGCAACACCAATGAACTCCATGTACCTAAAGTTCGAAGAGAATTTGCAAAAGTTACAGCATTGCCAATGGAGCATTTTTTTACACAACTATATTTTTCAAATGAAATAAAGATGCGTAAACCGAATGCTGAGATCTTTGAATTTGTCTGTAAAGAGAATAATCTAAATCCAGCGAGGACTTTATTTGTAGACGACTCAATTCAACACATTGAAGGTGCAAAATCAATTGGTTTAATCACCGAGCATTTAAGAAATCCTGAAGATTTGTATCAGCTTTTTTCTTGACACAATTCTACCAAAATACTTTCAGTAGATTTTGGATGTAGAAACGCGATTTTCTTATTGTCAGCTCCATCTTTTGGTGTAGTATGAATCAATGTAAAACCTTCGTCAGTTAAGCGTTCTATTTCCTTCTCGATATTTTCTACATCAAAAGCGATGTGATGAATTCCTGGTCCCTTTTTCTCCAAATATTTGGCAATCGGCGATTCTGGATTTGTAGCTTCTAATAATTCAATTTTCGATTCTCCTACTTGAATAAAAGCAGTTTTCACACCTTCAGATTCTACCTCTTCAATTTTGTAGCACGCACTACCAAGAAGCGTTTCAAACGTTTTAAGAGAATCGTCAATACTTTTTACAGCGATTCCAAGATGTTCAATTTTTCGTAACATATAGACAAAAAAAAACCTGAAGCGAACTTCAGGTTATAACTATCATTAATATAATTAATTCTTAATAAATTTCTCGTTCACATTGTCAAAGTTGATGTAGTAAGCACCACTTAACAAATTCTGACAATTAACAGATGAGCCAACTCCTTTTTTCACAATGTTTCCATACGCATCGTAAATCTCGTAGCGTGTTTCTACTGGAGCTCCATTCGCCGAGAAGTTAATAATGTCTTTCACTTTAGCAGGGCTCTTCGTTACAACAGCAACACCTGATGTGAATTTAACCTCTTTAGAAGTTCTTTTTTGACCTGAATGATCCACTTGAACTACACGAACAGTATTCTCTCCAGAATGAGGTGTAATTGAGAACTCATATGAATTTGTTCCACTAACTCCCTTTCCTTGAACTTCACCAATAGTTACCCATTTATTCCAACGATATTGCTCGACAACATAAGGTAATTTACCCTGTTCTCCTGTTGTTGTCCAAGTCAATTTTCCTGTAGTTGTAACATTAATAGCAGTAACAACAAATGTACTTCTTGGCAATAAAACTTCCGGATTTAAAATTTTTGGTTTACACCCTTCATGATGTTCAATAACGATAAAAACTGGTTCCCCTATTGCGATATTGAAATTTGCGAAATCAATTTCAAAAGCTCCCATATTCGTTCCGCCTGGCATCACATCACCATTAACCGTGACCTTTGTTGCACAATATCCAAAGCCATCGTCATCCATTGGATTTTGAACATATAGGTTTTTACCTTGATAAGTTCCTTCAATTGACAAATTTTCGCATAAAGCAAAGGTACTTAAAAAGCTAAGAAACAATAGACTAATTAATATTCTCATTGAACTGCAGTATAACAGTGGGTTCTAAATTAATTACGCAATATTAATAGCATTTTTTTTATAAAACAAACAAATACACTCATTTTTCAGAAGATATGTGTTAATTTTTTAATTCTTAGTTGATAAATATTAATTTTTTAATTCAAATTACCTTCCAAAAGCCCGTTTTTACTCATTTATACATTTGAAATGTTCAAAGACCGGTTAAAGTTCAAACTTTTTTATTAATCTTGTAATTAGTGTATTGCTATTCATTATGAGAAATTTAATATTATTCATCACATTATCCGTTTTATTTTATTCATGTTCATCAGAAACGAAAAAGCAATTTGAATTTGCTGGAGGTTCAATTGCAATGTCGATTGAAAACGAACCTTCAACATTCGTTCCAAGAGAGGTGAACGATTATTATTCTGCAGCAGTCTTGTCTCAAGTAATGGAAGGATTGGTTTCGATGGACCCGAAAGATTTAAAAATTCAACCACAAATTGCTTCGAAATGGAAAATTAGTGATGATGGTTTAACCTATGAATTTGAAATTCGTAAGGATGTCTATTTTCATCCTAATGAGCAATTAACGACAAAAACCGATCGTCTTCTTACCGTTGAAGATATTCGCTATTCCATTGAAATGGCTTGTACAAAAAATGTTACAGGTGAAGCTCCTCATGCATATTCCTTTCTGTATAAAGATGTTTTGGTTGGTGCAAATGACTTCTTTGAAGGTAAGACTAAAGACATTGCAGGATTAAAAATTGAAGGAGCAAAGGTTAAACTAACACTAATTCAAAAAGATGAAAATTTCTTAAACAAATTAGCAAACATCTGTGCAGCAATTACATCATCCAAACTAAAAGATTCGAAAAATACACAAGATATGATCGGAACAGGTCCTTTCATGTTGTCTAAATTTTCTCAAGGAAATTCTCCAAAAATGGTCTTGTTACGCAATCCAGATTATTATGAATTGGACGCAGAAGGAAATGCTTTGCCTTATTTAGACAGTTTGACTTTCCATTTTCAAAACAGAAAATTAGATCAATTGGAAATGTTCGAAAACCACCAAACTGATTTAATTCTTGGGTTACCTACAAGCAGAATCACAAAAATGCTCGAAGGAAGAATTAAAGATTTTAATTCCAAACCACCGCTTTTTGTCATGTACAATAATCCATTGCTTATGACAAATTACTATTTCTTCAACATGACAGATCCTCGTTTTACAAATGTGAAAGTTCGACAAGCTTTTAATTATGCCATCAATAAAGAGAAATTAGGACATGAGGTATTGAGAAATCAATATTACGAAATGGGAGATTATGGTATTGTACCACCAATTTCAAAAATTTTTAAAGGATATGACTTCAATGGTGTTAAAACTAATTCATACGAATACAATCCAGAAAAAGCACGACAATTATTAGCTGAAGCGGGTTATCCAAATGGACAAGGTTTTGGATCAGTGAATCTAAGATTTAACATTGATGACATTCATTCTGCTGTGGCGGATGAATTTGCTCAACAAATTTTCCAAGTACTCAATATTAACGTAAACATTGATGGCTCCACATTTGAACAAAAAGATGATGACGCTACTTTCTGTCGTGGAGATATTTTCAGAAGTGCATGGGCCGGTGATTACGCAAATCCTGAAACGTTTTTAGCTAACTTTTATGGTAAAAATGTCCCTCTTTCAAAAGATGAACCGTCACGTATCAATCAATCAAGATATATGAACTCCGCTTTTGATTTGTTATTTGAGCAAGCAAAAAATAGTTCGAAAAAAACACAAGCCCTTTCATGTTATTCGAAAGCAGAAAAAGTGTTGATGCAAGATCCTCCTTTTATTCCATTGTGGTATAGTGGTGACATTCAAATTGTCTATTCAAATGTGCGTAATTTACATTTCAATGCATTGAATCTTTTTGTATTTAAAGAAGTGTACAAAAAGGATTGGACAGTTGAAGAATATAATAAAGCGACGAACTAAACGAGTTAACAACTAACATTTTATGAAACAAAGTCTCTTATTGCTAATAGCTTTAATTACATCATTTGTAAGTTTTGCTCAGCCTAAACAAACCGTAAGAGGAAAAATCTACGACAGTGAAACGAACTTTCAAATTATTGGGGCTAAAATTACCATGCTTTCTGATGATTCATTATATAAGTTTCAAGCACTATCGAACGAAGAAGGTACTTTCCGTATCGATAACGTTCCGGTGGGCAAGTATCAATTAACAGCATACTATTCTACCTACGATTTAAAAACAATCACATTGGAAGTAAATTCGGGAAAAGAGGCAATTGCAAATATTCCGCTTTCAGAACGAATTATTGAGCAACCCGAAGTAAAAGTAACAGCACGCAAAAAAGGAGCTGTAATCAATGAAATGGCACTTATCTCTGCACAACAATTTAGTGTTGAGGAAACAAATCGTTATCCAGGGTCACGTATGGATCCCGCGCGTATGGCTTCTAATTTTGCTGGTGTTCAGGGTGCTGATGATTCTAGAAATGACATTATTATTCGAGGAAACTCACCATTAGGTGTCGTTTACAAGGTTGAAGGAGTCGATATTCCGAACCCATCTCATTTTGCGATTTCTGGAAGTACAGGAGGACCAGTTTCTATTATCAATAATAAAATTCTAGGTAATTCAGATTTCTTTATGAGTGCATTCCCATCCGAATATGGAAATAGTACTTCTGGTATTTTTGATTTGAAATTGAGAAATGGAAATACAAATCGACATGAGTTTACAGGTCAATTTGGTTTCTTAGGGACAGAATTTTTAGCTGAAGGACCAATGAGTAAAAACGGTCGTTCGAGTTATCTCGTTATGGGTCGTTATTCGACATTGAGTTTGTTCCAGAAAATTGGAATTCAACTTGGAACAGATGCAGTTCCAGTTTATGGAGATGCTGCTTTCAAATTTAATTTCCTTACGAAAAAAGGTGGTGCATTTTCATTCTACGGAATGGGTGGAAAAAGCTCGATTTCTATTTTAATTTCAGAACAAAAAGAATATTCTGAAGAGTTTTATGGTGAAGGAGATCGCGACCAATATTTTGGAACTTCGATGGGAGTTACTGGTTTGAGCTATAAAAAATCATTGAACGAAAAAACGTATATCGCTTCTACTCTGGCGCTTTCATATGATGAACAACATGCCAATCACAATTATTTGATTCGTTCTTTAGAATCCGATAGTCTAACGATTCGAGTAGATTCAATTTATCCATTGATGGGATACAAATTTGCTACCACGAAAGCTTCTGGGTTTTTCAGTATAAATCACAAAATTAACAAGCAACATCTTATCAAAGCAGGAATCAATGTGGATGTAATGTTCATGAATCAATTGGATTCAGCTCGTATTCTTGTCACTGACACAAACTTTGTTATTCGCTGGGATTACAAAGGCGCTGCAGCGATGATTCAACCGTTCATTCAATGGAAATACCGTATTTCAGATAAAATGGATTTCACAGCTGGTATTCATAGTCAATACTTCTCTTTAAGTAATAGTTTTAGTTATGTTGAACCTCGTTTGGGTTGGAAATTGAAAATGAATAAAGGTCAAGCTGTATTTGCAGGAGCTGGAATGCATAGTTCTACACAACCTTTGTACACTTACACTTACCACAAATTGGACAATGCTGGAAATAAAATCTATCACAATAAAAACATGGATTTCTCACGCAGTTTGCACACTGGTATCGGTTATGAAAAAGCATTTGAAAAAGGTTTTAATATTCGCTCTGAAGTCTATTATCAATACTTGTATAACATTCCTGTTACAGTTACTCCTTCATCCTTCTCGTTAATTAATATGGGTGGTGGATTTGCGCGATTCTTCCCAGATTCACTTAAAAATACAGGAACTGGACACAATTATGGTATTGAGCTAACGGTTCAAAAATTCTTTGATAAATCATTTTTCTTCCTATTCTCAGGATGTTTGTATGATTCGAAATACACAGGAAGTGATGGCGTTTTAAGAAATACATCATACAATGGTTCATATGTAACTAATTTCCTTGCTGGAAAAGAATTCAAATTGAATAGCAAACAAACAATTTCATTGGGAATGAAGGTGACAATGGCCGGTGGAAAACGATACGGATATGCTGATCCTGTTCAATCAAGTTTATACAACGAAGTGATTTTCAAGGACTCATTGTACAATGAACGACAATTCAAAGATTACTTCCGAGCAGACTTTAAAATTAACTGGAAGTTTAATGCAGACAAAGTTACTCACGAAATTGGATTGGACTTAGTCAATATTTTCAACACGAAAAACTTATTAAGTTTAACCTATGCCCCTAATTTGAAAAATCCTTCTGCTGATCCATTTGCCATCAAACAACAATTAGGTTTCTTACCAATTTTCTATTACAAAATTGATTTTAGAATTGCCAAAAAAGGTGTTTAATTACCAATGAGGACAGCTATCACAACTATTCGTTGGGCGAACGTAAAGAAAAATTCCAATTGAAATATTAGCATTGGTATAAGCATATTTTTGCTTTGCCAATGCATTTGGTTCATTGCTGCGTGTATTCACATGTAATTGCTGAATGTATCCCGCTCCAAAAGATGGTTGAACAAAGAAGTATTTGAAAAATTCAAAACGAAATCCGAGTCCGGCAGTTAATCCAAAGCCAGACATCGAACTAGTTTCAATATCCTTATTTCCTCCAAATGTGAAATCATTTTTTGAAGCTATTGCTCCAGCACCTAAAGAAATAACAGACGAAAGCGCAAACCTGTCGCTGCTTCTTCCACCTAACCAAGTATCAACACGGCAAACATCCAAATGATAAAAATTCACTGCTCTGTTAGAGTAATTAAATGTTGCTGTGTCAATCGTCATTGATTGGTTTAAATAGGTTCCATTTAAATCCGTAACAGTATCCACACCTGGATTAATTGTTCCTGTCAATAACACCTGATTTCCAGTTGGAATTCTGTAATTCATACGATTATAATTCAATGACAATCCCCAATTACTGGCAATCATATAACCAAATTGAGCTTTGTATTGAAGAAGTCCAAGATTAGAGAAATCGATTCCGTTCTCCCCTTTTCCTTTTACTCCATCTAACGAAAAATCATAACCAGGTCCAGAAAAATTCACCTTACTTTTTCCATATGAATTTAAGTCGTAGCCAATAGAACCAAAGAAAGTCCCTTTTGCATAAGACGCTTTTGTTTTTCTACTTTGTGCATTCAACATCAAAGGAGCAAGTAGCATAAAAATCAATAGACGCATATCTCAGAAATTAATGAGTGATAATCTGAAGAAATTCTTTTTCCGTTAAAATTTTCTCCAACTTATAATGCACCTTTTTATCTGGCGTATGCCATTCAACTAGTCCATACCCTTTTGCAAAATAATTAGTTGACTTCCCTTCCAACACACTTTCTTTTTTGGTAAATGGGTTGAAATTGGTCATTCGGATTCGGTCATTCATAACAATAGTAGGAACTTTTTCTCCTAACACATCATGTTGAATTTCCATACCACTTACTTTACGTTTGATTTCTTTAAGAATCAATGTTGAATCCAAGAATCCTTGAAAACGTGTTGCGAACCAAACTTCTTCTTGATCATTCATCGGAATTAGTTTGTCTTTAAACACTTCCGCTTTTGCTTTTTCCAAGTTTCGGTTAACCACCATGTGATCCATTACATCTAAGGAATCAACATTGTAATTAATTGCTTCCAAAATTCGTCCGTCGGTTGCATAAACCTCTACAATAATATGATCTCCCTTTGCATCCGATACAGAATAAATTCGATGAAATTGCTCATCTAATCCATGAGCAATATCACGGTACAAATAAATCCTTGGTACTGAATCGACCTCATAGAAATAGGTGGCCATTGGGTTTTTTGACTCATTTTTATCTCCACCACAAGATGCTAAAAGTGTGATTAAAACAATACAACTCAAAATATACTTCATCATGACATTTTTAAAAATGCAACTTCTTTTTCTGTTAAATGACGATAATAACCTCTCGGTAAATCCTTTTTTGTTAACGATGCAAATTGAACACGATCCAATTTTACAACTTCGTACCCCATAGCTTCAAACATTCGACGAACGATTCTGTTCTTACCTGAGTGCAATTCAACACCAACTTCACGCGGATTTCCATCTTTTACGAACTTTGCCACATCAAAATTTGTGCGTCCATCCTCAAGATCAATTCCTTCAATTAATTTCTCTAAATCCTCTTTCTTAACCGGTTTATTCAACTCAGCATGATAGATTTTTGAAGCTTTGTGTTTTGGATGCGTTAGTTTTTTCGCTAAATCACCATCATTCGTAAACAACAATAAACCTGTTGTATCACGGTCCAAACGTCCAACTGGATAAATACGCTCACGACAAGCCTTTCTAACTAAACTCATAACCGTTTTACGTCCAAATGGATCATCCATCGTTGTAATGAATCCTTTTGGTTTGTTTAACATGACATAACGCTTTGTTTCAGCATTAATTGTTTCACCGTCGTATTGAACGACATCACCTGGTTTAATTTTATAACCAAGTTCAGTGACTATTTCACCGTTGATAGTAATTACTCCTGTTTCAATTAAAACATCGGCTTCACGGCGCGAACAAATTCCGGCATTCGACAAGTATTTATTCAAGCGAACTTCATGTTCATTGAAACTTGGAAGTGGATCACCTTTTTTAACTTTCGATTTAAAATCGATGTATTTACGTTTATCACGTGCAGAAATTTCTTTCTTTGGAGCCTCTTCCCCTTCCGCTACTTTCGCAGCTGGTTTTGGAGACGTTTTCTTTACCGCTTTTGGGTCTTCTTTTTTGAATCCTTTACTAAATGGGGAAGCCTCTTTTTTCTTTGGCTTAAAGGTAGCACTTGTACCTTTTGTCTTTTTTGAATCGGAAGTGCGCGTAGTACGCGATCTATCTCTTCCTGAATTTTTTGTGTTCATCACGAGCAGAATTATTGGGCAAAGATACGCTAAAAAAGTTTTAGTTAGACTAAGGGGTAAAATGCGTCTTCAATATGCTCAATATTCGTACGATATGAATTATGCACAATTGAAACAATATCAAAGCGCGTGTCCTTATCTATTTGGTGCTGACAAACGTAATGATTCGCTACTTTAATAATTTGTCGTTGCTTTGATTTTGTAACTGCCCGCCACGGTTCACCAATTTCGGCTGTTTGACGTGTCTTCACTTCAATGACAACCAATTTGTCACCGTCTTCTGCAATAATATCTGCTTCCCACTTTTTAAAGCGAACATTTTTATCGATGATTCGAAGTCCTTTGTTAATTAAATAGCGCTCAGCCATTGACTCGCCAAATGCGCCCAGTTCAGTATTGTTCATTGTAAAAGATGTTAGTTACTCTAATATAATGAAAAATATCTTTTCAAACAAGTGAACCGAGTTAAGCATTGAATGTATTTCTTTTCATGCAAATACGTTTAGTACTCTTATTTATCATTTTTCTATCCTGCAAAATAAACGCACAAAAACGTGTTATGTTTTGCGGGAACACCTCAACAATTTGCTACGTAAATGATTCAATTAACTTAACATTCAGTACTCAATTTCCCGATTCTCTTGATAACTATGATGCGTTATTTATTTTCTCATCCGCAGAGTCGATTCTCACAGAGTCCAACTTGAAGGAAATTCTGTCGTTTTTGGAAGCTGGAAAAGGAATTTATATTGGTTCTGAGAATTGGCCTTTGCAAGCGGAAAGTAAGCAATTAACAAATCTTTTTTATTCGAAAGAAGCATGGGGTAATTTCACAACAACAGAAGCCACTACAAATTCTAAAAGTTTCATTGCAGACGAAAAGAAAATTGATGCTGGTAAAAGTACTGTTGCATTTCCACTGGATTATCGCTTAAAAGTGGAAGCTTGGGTAGATGATGAACCGCTGATTCTTTCTGGAAAGTGGCTTAATGGTCGCATTTTGATTGATGGAGGTTATTCTCGGTTTTATTGCACAAACAATGAGCAACTCAATGCTCAAATGCTAAAGTCCTTTTTTGATTTCTTGTTGAACGATTAAATTTCGCCCATCAATTCAAGCGTTTCTTTTGCTGCGGCTTGTTCTGCCATTTTTTTGGATGTTCCAGTCCCGCGGCCATACGTTGTATCATTTATTGAAACCATTATAGAATAGTTCCAAACTCCGCCAACATTGTCCTCTGAAATTACTAAAAACTCCAATTTCAGGCGTTTCTTTTGACTCCAAATAAACAATTTCGATTTAAAATCAATTTCTTCCTCTAAAATTCTGTTTAGATCAACATATTTTCTGAAGATATGGTGTTGTACACTTTTCTTCACTGCCTCATATCCACCATCCAAATAAATTGCACCCATTAAAGCTTCAAATGCATTTCCTTCAATCGTTGCAAGATTGATTGAACGGCCTTTGTGGTAACGAATTACATTTCTTAGTTCCATCGTTTCTGCGATTTCACCCAATGTTTTTCTACTTACTACCTTTGATTTAATTTTTGTCAAATAACCTTCATCTTCACTTGGGAAGCGTTGATACAGATATTCAGCTATTACAGCATCAAGAATTGCATCACCTAAAAATTCAAGGCGTTCGTTTGAACTATCATCAGTTGTATTACTTAATGATTTATGTGTGACTGCTTGAATAAAAAACGCAATATTTTTAGGGCGGTAACCAAACCGCTTTAAAATGAATCGAATTAATTCTAATTCATTTTCACTACGCTTCTTTGGAAAAAATGTGAGTTTCAGAGGAACTAGCCATTAAATTTTTTCACGATAACGCTTGTGTTGTGACCACCAAATCCAAATGTATTTGAAAGAGCAACATTTACAGTACGTTTTTCAGCCTTGTTAAAGGTAAAATTCAATTTGTTATCTAATTCAGGATCATCCGTAAAATGGTTGATCGTTGGAGGAACGATGTCATGCTTAACTGCCATGATACATGCTATTGCTTCAATAGCACCTGCAGCACCAAGTAAGTGACCTGTCATCGATTTTGTAGAGCTAATGTTTAAGTTGTATGCATGTTCACCAAATACTTGTTGAATTGCTTTTACTTCTGCAACATCACCTAATGGAGTGGACGTACCATGTACATTTACATAATCAATTGCACTTGGATCGATGTTCGCATCTTCCAAAGCAGCAATCATTGTGTTTTTTGCTCCCAAACCTTCTGGATGCGGCGCTGTCATATGATAAGCATCACCCGACATTCCACCTCCAATTACTTCAGCGTAAATTTTTGCACCACGTTTGATTGCGTGCTCGTATTCTTCAAGAATTAAAGCTCCAGCACCTTCACCAAGCACAAAACCATCACGATCAACATCGAATGGACGAGAAGCAGTCTCTGGAGAATCATTTCTAGTTGACAAGGCTTTCAATGCATTAAATCCACCAACACCGACAATATTAACCGCTGCTTCAGAACCACCCGTAACGAAAGCATCAGCTTTACCTAAACGAATGTAATTGAAAGCATCAATAATGGCATTTGTTGAAGATGCACATGCAGAAACAGTCACATAATTTGGACCTCTCAGGCCGTATTTAATTGAAATGTGTCCTGCAGCGATATCCGCAATCATTTTAGGAATAAAGAATGGATTAAAACGTGGTGTTCCGTCACCTTCAAAAAAGTTTTGACACTCATCTTGAAAAGTTTTTAAACCACCAATTCCTGAACCCCAAATTACGCCAATTCGATCGCAATTTGGATTTGACTCCATTAACCCAGAGTCTGCCATAGCTTCCGTAGTGGAAACTATAGCATACTGAGTAAACTGGTCAATTTTTCTTGCTTCTTTACGATCCATGAATTCTTCAACATTGAAGTCCTTCACTTCACAAGCAAATTGTGTTTTGAACAAAGAAGCATCGAATTGCTTGATTGGAGCAGCACCGCTTTTTCCATTTAGTAACGCATCCCAGTATTCACTTAATGTGTTTCCAATTGGGGTAAGTGCACCCATACCAGTAACAACGACTCTTTTTAATTCCATAGAAGAATTTCTTTGTTCAACAATAACTATCTTTTCAATTAGTTAGCGTTCTCTTCAATATAAGAAACCGCATCACCTACTGTTTGGATGTTCTCAGCTTGATCATCTGGAATCGCGATGTTGAATTCTTTTTCGAATTCCATAATCAATTCTACAGTATCTAAAGAGTCAGCTCCTAGATCGTTTGTGAAAGACGCTTCGTTTGTAACTTCGCTTTCATCAACACCCAATTTATCTACGATAATAGATATTACTTTTGATTTGATATCAGACATTTCTTCTCTTTTTAAGGGTTAATTCAGGCTGCAAAGAAAAAAACAATGCGTCAAAAAACAAAATTATTACTGATTTAATTCATGCTTCAGTTAATTATTTGTTTGATTCACTGATGTTTAATCGATTTTACAGCTTGTATATTTTATCAATAATAAGTGAAAAGGTAGCTATTTTAAGTGGATTTTAAGCTTTTGATGATTATTATATGTCAAATAACTATTGATTTTGACACAACTTTCATTGTTTCTTTTTGATTGTCAGAGATACTTTCTAACTTTGTCGCATGGAAAAAAAACGCTTGGCTTTGTTTGTTTCTGGAACCGGAAGTAATGCCAAAAACATTATCACTTATTTCGAGGGAAACGAAGCATTTGAAGTTGTTTTGGTGATGACCAACAAAAGTGATTCTCCTATCATTGAATTTACACTTTCTAAATCAATTAATTTGGTCATGTGTTCCAACGAACAAGCAACGAATGCCGACTTTTTGTCAACAATGTGTTCTGCTCATTCAGTAACACATGTTATTCTTGCTGGTTATTTAAAATTGATTCCCGCAGCGTTTATTGCTAAGTATCCAAACAAAATCATCAACATTCATCCTGCATTGCTTCCAAACTATGGTGGAAAAGGAATGTATGGCGATAATGTACACAAAGCTGTTCTTGAAAATAAAGATGCACAATCGGGAATTACAATCCATGAAGTAAATGAGCGTTTTGATGAAGGTAGATTTTTAGCACAGTTTCACTGTAAAATTGATTCAAACGAATCACTTGATTCGTTGAAAGCGAAAATTCAATATTTGGAACATTCCTATTTCCCTGTCGTTATAGAAAAAACACTTTTAGCTGAATAAGTATGTTAGAATTTTTTAAAGCATTTAATTGGCAAGAGATTTTCAAGGCCACAACGGTTTTGTTTGCAGTAATTGACATTATTGGATCCGTTCCAATTATTATTAAGTTAAAAGAAACATCCGGTTCTATTCACGAAGTGCGAACGAGTTTCGTTTCATTCGGAATTATGATTGGTTTTTTAATACTGGGCGAAAGTATTTTAAAACTATTTGGTGTAAGTATTGAAGCCTTTGCCGTTGCTGGTGCGTTCATTTTATTTGCGATGGCTTTGGAAATGATTTTAGGTGTTCGCTTGTTTCGCGATGAAATGTCAGGAAAAACTGCGAGTGTTGTTCCATTGGCTTTTCCAATTATTGCTGGTGCAGGAACAATGACCACGCTTGTTTCTTTAAAGGCAGAATTTCAAGAAATCAATATCATCGTTGCAATTGTAATCAATGTTATAATCGTTTATATCGTATTGAAACTCACACGACGAATTGAAAACCTTCTTGGCGAAGGCGGTATTGCAATCTTGAAAAAAGTATTCGGTATTATTTTATTGGCAATTGCAATTAAATTATTTACTACGAATTTACAAGCTTTATTTTAATCATTTCGGGGAGAAATTCCCATTTGAATTGTTTTGTCCTTTTATGACTTCCATTCCGAATTCAAAGGTTTTCTCAACAACAACTTTTCCTTTTTTATCGTAAACAAGGAATCGACCATGTTTTAATCCGTCTTTGTAATCCATTTCTTGTAATAGATTTCCTTTACGATCATATTGCTTCATCGTGCCGTCTAATTCACCATCCTTGTAATTAGAAACAACCGCAGGATTTCTTCCTCCAGGGAAATACGCAATCCATTCTCCGTCTTTCAATCCTTCTTTGTAATCTCCTTCCTCTGTCATTTTAAAGTCCTTACTGGAGTAGGAAATTGAATGTCCATCCTTTTTGCTGTCAATACGATCGCGGTCTTTCATAAAACCGTAATCCACTTTCGATTTCTCTTTAAAGATTTTATAAGTAACCATATCCTTTGGTTTACCATTTTCAAAGTATTCTGTCCATTCTCCCACTTTGAAGTTATCGTCGTATTTTCCAGTCGTTTTAACTTTTCCACTCGGATAGTTCGACAACCATTCTCCGTGCATAATTCCTTTTTTGAAATTGGTTTTGTTTTTCAAGGTTCCATTTTCCCAGTTATTCGTCCATTCGCCCTCTTCATGGCCTTCCTTATAAGTCCCTTTCATAAGTAGGTTGCCGTTTTCATACCACGTTTGCCATTCGCCTTCTTTTAAGTCATTCGAAAACGATCCTTCCTTAAATTTTTGTCCATTTACATACCAATATGACCATTGTCCAGTTTTTAAACCTTCTTTGTAATGCGCAGTATAAGAAACTTCACCTGTTGGATGCCAATACGTCCAATCACCATCTTGCAAATCGTTGTCAAACGTTCCTTCCATGTCACGTGTGCCCTTGTTCGTGTACCAAACCCATTTGCCAACTTTCTTTCCGTCTTTGTAATAGCCGTGTACATTGAGCTGGCCATTATCATAGAAATACTTGTACTCTCCGTTTAGAACTCCGTTTTTGTAATTACTAATTTTTTCAGTGTCACCTGTGTAATAGGCATAAATCCACGTGCTATCTTTTTGACCTTCTTTAAAGAATCCTGATAAAGTTATATAGCCATAACTACTATATTCTTCAAATGGTCCATCTTTTAATCCACCTTTATAGTTGTACCATTCTTTTTCACGCCCAGTTGTATAATAGGTAGAAAGAACACCTGTTCCGTCCGTAATTGTTTGTTTGTGTGTCGAATCTGCGCTCCAAAAAGAAATTAAATGATTGACATCTCCAACCAATTCTTCCTCTGATTTTTTCGATCCGTCGACGTAATAATACGTCCATTTTCCGACTGGTTTGTCAGTTGAATAATAGCCTTCCACAGAAAGTTTTCCATTTTCAAACCATTCTCTATACACTGAATCTTGACGGTCTAAATAGAAATATCCTTCTTGTTTCAGTTTTTTGTTTGAATAATAAAGAACCACTTTTCCATGAAGCATTTCTTTATAATAATTTCGCTCTTCCTCTAAGACTCCCAAACGATCATAATACAGCCATTTCCCGTGTTTGTCAGTTGTTTCATCAACCTTATCTTTATAGTAAGAGCCTGTAGCTTGAAGCTGTGTTTTATTAAAATCCCAATAAAGGTTAACTTTTTTTGTTAAGTTTTCTTTCAATACTTCTTGAGTGTTGCCCGCTAAAAAAACAAACAGTGAAAGAAATGCGATAATCGTTTTCATTTAATTTTTCTTTGAAGAATATAAGTAGAACAGATATGAATGTTACACTTTACCAATAATTCCTTGGATTACTAAAAATATACCAAACCCAAAAAAAACAATTCCAATGAGGTGGTTCAATGCGACCAATAATTTTTCTGTTACGAGTGGTCGCAATTTTTTTGCTCCCAAAATTTTCAATAAATCGAACGAGAAAAAGGTAACTAAAATAACTCCTAAGAAAAAGAGAATTGAATTTTCATTGGTTCCAGCATGTTCTGAATTTTTTGCTCCCATTGTGATCACACTAAACCAGTAGAATATTACCAATGGATTAGCAAAATTCAATAAAAATCCTTTCAAGGCCAGCATAAAATAATCTGATGAATTTTGAACAACATTTCCAACTTCATCGACTTTTTCTTCTTTTGGCTTCTTAAAGAAAGTGAAGGCACCATATACAACGAACAGAATTCCTCCAATTAATTTTAAGATTCCTTTGTTTTCACCATTTATTAATCCTGAAACTTCAGAATAAAAGACATAAGCTATAAGAATGTAAACAAGGTCGCTGATTAAAACACCTAAATCTAGAGCAAGGGCAGCTTTTACACCTCTTCGAATACTCGTTTCAAGTATAACGAAAAAGACGGGGCCAATCATAATACTGAGTATGAAGCCTGTTACAATACCTTTTAATGTTAATTCGAACAAATCGTTTGTTTTTTACAAAAATAGCTTTTCAATCCTGGAAACGAAGAAGAAACTCAACATTCCATTCAAATTTCGAAAAAATATTCAGGTTTTCATCGAAATTGTACAAATATTTCGGAAGATGTTTACCTTTGCATACGAAAGTAAGCTCGAAATGGGTTTATTATCTATTGAAAACGTATTGAATTATGAAAATTGCAGCAGCAAATAAGAAGTTAGACGCAATCATCGAGAAGGTTGAGAAAAAAGGAGTTGAAGCCGATAAATTGATTGATGATTTAAAAGAATTGAGAGAACTAGCTTTGAAAGAGCAAGATCCTTTGGTGACGAAAGTTTTACGTTTAACGTATGAATTCCTTGGTGAAAACAACGCATTCGATGTTCAAGCTCAATACGAAGAAGATGAAGAAGGAAATGAATATCCTATCGAAATCGAAGACAATGAAAATTTACTTTACTTGTTGAATTTGTTGAAAAATGCTGATCACAAAATCAACCGTGAGGAAATTAAAGATTACCGCACTGCTTTAAAAATGGAATTGTATTAATCCACTTTTAACTTGATATTGAAACACTCGTATTTATTGCGGGTGTTTTTTTTTGTTTTAACTTTCCATTGTAAATCATAATCATGAAACATTTCGCACTTCTATTGCTACTAATAGTTACCTTCAATTCGACAGCACAATTTGATAAAGACGAAACGCCTTTGATTGCCGCTGTTAAAGCTAACAATCTCAAAGAAGTGAAGCGCTTGGTAGAATCCGGGGTTCCTATCAATGATGATGATCGTTTTGAGGCAGATGCGATTGACATTGCAGTTGCTCAAGATTATCGCGACATTGTTTTGTATTTACTTTCAGAAGGTGCAACCTCACGCGAAAATTTTTATACAGCAGTTCGATTTGGTGATGTTGCTTGGGTCAAAACACTATTGAGTTACAAATTTTACGATTCTGAAGCCATGATTCCAGCCGTTGAAAGCAATAATCTAGAAATGGTGAAAACACTAATTGCTGCTGGATTCCCTGTTTCATTCGAACAAAAACGACGAACAGGCCTCTTTAAAAAACACTATGTTTCCCCTATCGAAATAGCGATGAACGAGCATTTTGATGCTATTGCGCTTGAACTTGTTAAAGCTGGGGCACCATTGAAGGAAGCCTTCTACGATGCGTCTTTGTTTGAATACAACGATTTGGGCAAAAAGCTGATTGATATGAATCGTCAAATCAATGAGCTCTTTTTGATTTGTGCAGAAACCGGAAATAAAATCTTGCTGGATTATTGTATCACAAAAGGTGCTACATCAACGACTACGGATTTAGAAGGTAACAATGCGCTTCTACTTGCCGCAAAAAATGGACGGAAAGACATGTATGAATATTGCATCACCAAATTAGGTTTGTCGCCTAACTCACTGAATGCAAACAAAGAAAATGCTTTGATGCTTTCATTTCGATCTTCAAATGCTGGACTAATCACACAATTAATTGAGGAAAATCAAAACTTAGAATTTCAAAACACAGAAGGTGAAACTGCCTTGTTTTATGCCGATCGTTCAGAGGTTCCAGAAATTTTTTCAATTTACCTGACGAAAAAAATCAACATCAATCACGTCGATAAAAACGGAAATACGGTGCTGTTGAAAGCTGCATTTCGCGATGATACGTATCACGTTTTTGATTTAATTGAAAAAGGAGCTGATGTGCTCGTTAAAAATAAGCATGGGTTAAACGTTCTCAGCGGGTTGTTTTCCTCCTATTATCGAGGAAGTGATCAAATGAAAGAGTTGACCCTTCAATTAATCAATCAAGGATGCGATGTTAAAGTAAAAACCACCAATGGATCTGATCTTTCTTTTGTTGCAATTCAAGCGGGAGATTTAGAATTGCTTAAATTATTGCATTCAAAAGGTGCAAAAGTGGATGGTCGCGATGGTTCCAATCAGCGATCGGATAATTTGGATATGGTAATTCTTCAGTATGTATTGGAAAATGGAGGAGATCCAAACGCCAAAGACAATTGGAGCAGAACCTATTTATGTTCAGCACTTGAAAAAAACGATGTTGAACTAGCTGCGTTCTTGGTAAAATACAAAGCGGATGTAAATATGCCCGCTTGTTTCATGGGAGAAACCTTGTTGCACGAAGCCATCGAAAAAGGAAATTTGGTCTGGGTACAATTCTTAGTTGAAAGCAAAGCAGATTTGTTTGTGAAAGATACATGGTCTAAAAATACATTGGAATTAGCACTTGAAAAAGACAATCAAGACATCGTCAATTATTTACGTTCGAAAGGCGCTATGACAAAAGATGAATTGAACAAACGAGAGGTTGAACGTGCGAAGGAAATGCAACAATTGCATACAATGATTGAAGCAAAAGATTTAACCAAGATTCTAAGCTTAATCAATAAATACCCAGAAGCGGTTTTATCTCAGCAAGAAACGCAACAACTCAGTTTACTTGCTGCTCAAACGGGTTCCGTCGAGTTGATTCAAATTTGCTTGGAACGCTACAAATGGGATCTAAATGCACATTTAAATTTCGAGCAACAAACAGTTTTACACATAGCTACAAAAAATAATTTATCGGATTTTGCGATTCTAATTGTCAATAAAGGTGGAAATTATTTACAAGAAGATGCCTTTGGAAAAACGGCTGTAGACTACGCCAAGTCGAAGGAAATGAAATTATATTATAAAAATTTAACCAGTACGAAAAAAAATAAATAAACTTTTTTCATTTTTTACCCAACCATTTTTCAAACCCATTCGTCTATAAGTTGTTGAAACAAAAACGATTGTTCAACACTGGTTTTATTTTCCTTGCAGGTACCTGAAAAGAGCTCCTACCTCTTCCGATCTTCGGATCATCTTCCAAGAGTTCTTTTCAGGTTTTTTTGTGCCCTAATCACAATACAAACACCAATTTTTCATTCCGCTTTGTTGATGCACAAATGGTTGATCAACGTTGTAAATTTCATTGATGACCTGTTCGATAAAGCGCTCAAACAATTCCAATAATTCTTCATTCGTTTTGTTCTTTCCTTCGAACGGGAAAATGCCATCTGAGATATTGATAAGTGAATAAATTCCAGCTTGGTATGGCAGAACTCCAAAATTTTTCAAATACAAATAATTGTACAAGGATAACTGCAAGGCATGTTTCGTTTTTCCGAAATGTTTGATGAGTTCATCTTCGCTTTTTACATCTTTCATCTGCACATCGTCGGTTTTCACCTTCCCCGATTTATAGTCGATGATACGAATTTTACCACCAATTGAATCAATGCGGTCAACAAAACCTTTGAAATGAATTGTTTTTGCAACACCTGCGATTTCTATTTCTAAATCAGCATGCAATTCGGCCTCTAAATATTCAATAAAAACAGGTTCTGTTTGCTGACTTAAAAATTTCTTTTCTTGCTTCAAAATACGTTCCATCAACTCAACCGCCATCTTGAAACTCAAAAGGTTTTTCCCTGTTGCATACGCTGATTTATCCTTGTTGAAATGCTCGTCGAATTCTTTTTCAATCATGTATTCGTATTCCTTCAACATTTTGTCGATATCAAACGAAGTGATGTTTGGTGGTGGTGAAGCTTTTGGCGTTTTATCCTTATTGTGGCGCGCAAACGGCATGTACAGTTTCTCCAATACATTGTGAATGAACGTTCCCAAGGTGCTACTTTCAACTTCTTCTTCGATCGTATCTTCTTCGCCGAATTCTAAGACGTGTCGGTAGTAAAAATCGAGTGGACATTTCATGTATTTGTTCAAGGCTGAAGCTGAAATTGGTGCTTCGAATAACTCGTCCAGTCGCTGAATGACTTCTGGCGTTTTTTGTACTTCCTGAATGGCTTCCGTTTCACTTGTCTCATTTGGAATGGAATAGAATTGTCGTTCCATCTTGAAATTCGGATTCATGCGACTCAACTCCAATTCCAACTGAATCAAATAGCGACTTGCTTCGTTTGAACCAATGCTTTCTTGTGCGGATGTGTACGTTACCCACATATCTTCACACGTGTGCAGCAAACGATAAAAATGATGCGCAAACAGTCCTTGCTTGTCGCGTGGAGTTGGCAATTGAAAATACGAGCGCAAATCCATTGGAATCATCGTTTGAATAGGATTCGTTGGAGGCATTTTTCCTTCATTTAATCCAAGAACAATGATTTTTTTGAAGTCTAACAAACGCGTTTCCAACAATCCCATGATTTGCAATCCATCCAAGGGATTTCCGTAGTAAGCAATGCTTTTTGTGTTCCAATGTTGCTGAAATAAATGCTTAAAACTTTTCAAAGACATGGCTGGAATTCCTTCGTCGATGATGTTTTCAAAATCTTGTAATGCATGATCAAATCCTTGAATAATTGCTTTTTCAAAAGCATCTGTTTTCGCCAAATGCTGGTAAAGCGTATCGTTGATTTTACGAATTTGCTGCATTGCTAGCTTCCAATCGTCTTTCCAATTCACACTCAACAATGCAAGTAATTCATCCGGAACAGGTCCAATTTCAATACTTTTTAAATTTTGGAAAATGCTGTTGTTTTTGATCAAACGAAATTCTACTTCTGCAATTTTTGACTTTTCTTCCTTACTTAACAAGGCTGTCAAAAAAGGATGATTCCACAATTTTTGTAAGTCGTGAATGTAAATTGCTTCAGTGGAAAAGCGGCTCTTGTTTTCCTGCATTCCGAAGAGCAAATCGACCCATGTTCTTAAAGAGGTGTTGCGCAGCGGTAAACCCAACGTGATATTCGCTTGGCCTATTTTCTTTGGTAAATTTCGTAGAAGAGGAGCAATCAAACTTTCATCTGCCAACAAGACCATTGTTTCATCGATTTCTTCCTTTGTCATCTGATCCAAAATCGTTGAAGCGGCTTTCACTTGTCCTGTGTGTTGCGCACATTCAATAACTCGCAATTGCTTTGTCCCTGCAGAAATTTCATCTTCCACATACGACAATTTGCTTACGACCAATTCCTTCATCAATTGGCGCATGAAACGACCCGCTTCGTGACTATCATTTTCCAAATAATACTTGTCTGCATTGATCAATATGTGTCCACGACCCATTTGTTGGAGTTGTTTCATGATCGAAATTTCGGCTTTTGACAAAGCATTGAATCCAGCAAAAATGAAATGGCGTTCTTTGTCTTTTCGGAAAATAACATCGATGTTTTCTGCTACAAAACGGTAGGCTTTTCCCATGTAGCAAACCTTTTCTTTATCGAGCTGTTCGTTCAAACGTCTGTAATAATCGGGCAAACGATCCCAAAATTCCATGAAACGTTTTTGTCCTTCAGAAAGATTTTCAGAGTCAAAACTCCAATTTTCAATTTCCTTAATATCGGCAAGGTTCTTAAATACTTGTTCCGATGATAAGAGGTAGCGGTCTAATTCATCAAAATCAGAAAGCAAGGTCATTCCCCACGATAAAAATTCATCAAAGGAAGCATCTTTATCATTGGTTAAGTTCTCCAATTGAACCGAAAACAAGCGCACCAAGGCACGTGTTTTATCAATTACAGTTTTATCAGACAAATCGCGCACCCAACGATCAATCGTAATCATTTCGGGTGCTAAAATTGGGCGTTGAAACTTGCGAAACAACGAAGCGGCAATGTATTTTTTAGCGCGTTCGGATGGAAGAACAATCGTCACGTGTTTTAAATCAAGTTGTTCCTCAACAATGTAATCGGCAATTTGGTCAGTGAAATTCATGGTTTATTTTTTTGTTAGGAATCCCCAATAAGTCGATCGATTTAAGGTATGCGTTGAGATTATTGGATATGCTTCCGTAAAGGCCGCTGGGAATTTCACTTTCTTTTTCTTCTCCCACGACGATTTGTAGGCAGCGATTTTTTGACCGTCAATTTCAATGAAATCCATGCTTTGGCGTGTATGTGTTCGCCAGAATTTATATTCCGCTATTTTTCCATTCAAGCGATTCCATTTGATGCGCTCTGAAATTAACCAGTTACGCCACAATTGATCAATGTCGTTGCGTAAGAACATCGGATTAAAATTGCTAATCAACACATTTCGAAGACCATTGTCGACAAAATAAATTACATGTGTTTTTTTCAATTCGTAGCGATGACCATTGTAATAAGTTGGAATGCGCAGAAGAATGAACGAACGCACTAAAAGATCAACATAGCGTTCAACCGTTTCATTGTCCAAATCACATTTTTCAGCGATTTCATTGTAGGAAATTGGTTCACCAATGTTGAAGGATATTATTTGCAACATGCGCAGTAATTTATCGCCTTTGTTGATGCGATCACTCACACCAAGATTCGTGAAAATGACGTCTTGAACCATTTCACGCAAGGTTAATTCAGCGTTTATTAAATCTTCGGTAACGGCAGGATAATTTCCGTAAATCAATCGTTGTTCAAGCAATTTCTCTTCTTCGGGAAGGGAATTTTTTTGCGCCAGTTCATAGAACGTTGTTGGTAAAAGTGTCAATTCCAAACCTTGCATTTGAAGAACTTCTCGCAGCACTTCATCAATCATTGGTTCGTATGAACAACATAAAATCAAGGTTGAATTAACTTCTCCCGAAAGCACCAACTCAATCATGTCCTGTAGATTTTCCAAATATTGCGCTTCATGAATCACTACGAATTTGCTTCCATTGAAATTAATCGTCAAATTTTTCGCGTTGACAATCTCAAACAGCTTCTTCATTTTCTTGTTTGAAGCATCAAATTCCACAGCAGAAACCGATAAGTCTGAAAGTGCATTTTGAACTGCTGTTCGCTTACCGACGCGACGTGGTCCGGTCAACAAAACAATTTTATTGGAAGCAATATTTTCTTTGAGTTGGGCGTATTGAATGCGAGAAATCATGTTGTTCTATTTTACAACAAAACTAACAGAATAATTGATTTTACCGCTTTATTTTCTTGATTTTTGCGATTATCTACTCAAATCCAACTTTACTGAAGAAGGTTCGTGGACGATTTGAGTTCATAAATTTGTTTCCACCGTAGGCTTTGATAATCAATAAATGTGTGTCACTTTGCACTAATCTTACCCAGTGTAAACCTTCAGGATAGGTATCTGAAAGTCCTTCGTAAACTTCGTAACCGTCATCCAAGACCATGTGTTTGTAATTGGCAGCATCAGGACTGGCGATATAAATTGCAGCTTGTTCTTCAAGACTAATCGTGCCGTCGATTGGAACCACTTCAATTGAGTACGTATTCCCTTGACCCATTTCTCGGTAAACAATGTAAGGATGATTTTCCCAAATTTTTGTTTCTAACGGTTTGCCAGGAAAAACAGCAACCAAACCAATAGAATCGATTGAGAAATTATACGAACGATTCGAGCGAACACTTTCTTTTTCTTTGGTTGGTAATTCAGCGAATGTCGCAGTTACTTTTCGTAAACGATATCCCTTTTTACGCAATAAATTAATCAAGCCTTCATCACCAGCTAAATGTCCAGCACCAACCGCTATGAATGTTCCATTCACACGAATCAAAGAATCAATTCCTTTCACCATTTTAGCATTGCGTTTCACAATCATGTCTTCGTACATTCCTGGAACCAATTTCAAGTTTCCTCTCATCATACGATCAAGCGAAGTGATATCACCTTTAAGGTAAAATTCTATCATTCGTTCCTGCGTAATTGTGTAAGTTGCTGCGGAAAAATTCAATCCTTCAGGTTTTCCCCATTCAGAAATTAAATCCAATTGGTCATCAACCGTTTCTAACGGAAAGAATTTTTTTCCTGCGTTGTAGCAATATTCAAGAAAATACGCATCCAAAAATTGTGGCATTCCATCTTCATTCCCATAAAGCGTTTTACTCGGTTCATTAGAAGACGTGTATGGATTTCCTTTGTTGTCAAACAATATTTTCACTTCCTCTTGGCGTGTATCCCACTCATCGAATAAGGAAAAAACATCGGTTTCAAGTACAATTGCACTTGATTTTTCCATAGCATAATACGTCGAATCTGAAAGACGGAAAAGTCGTTTATCGTTGGAATGTAAACTTCCGTATAAGTAGCTTTTTGATTTTAAACCATTTCCAGAAATCTCCCATAAAAGTTCATTGTCGCGCTGAATCGATTGTCCAAAACTAGCTGAACAAAAAAGCACTAACATTACTGCTAGCATCATAGATTCAAACTTCACTTTCACTTTCATTCTTTCACTTTTCTAGTATAAAGGTACATTTTTTAGGCAAATATCATGCAATAATTTGTTCGATATGCTGATCGCCAAAGGCATAAGGAATATAGGCCAATGATGGAATTTCCTTTGTTATTAATATTGGTGTTTTTCTACCTAATGCGATTTTTCCATGCGTTTCAGACAAACCCATTGCATAAGCTGCGTTCACGGTTAAGGCGTTTAACGCTTCTTCCGGTGTCATTTTTTGTTTAACACACGCCAAGGACCAAACAAATCCTAAGTTTCCAGAAGGTGTTGTTCCTGGATTAAAATCACTCGCAAGAGCAACTGGCAAACCGCTGTCAATCATTAAGCGTGCATTTCCGTAAGGAATATTGATAAAATGTGAGCAACTTGGTAAAAGTGTCGGCATGCAATTCGAATTTTTCAATGCTTCGATATCGGAGTCATCAATTTCTTCCAAATGATCCACCGACAAGGCTCCTAGTTCAATTGCTTTTTTAATTCCACCCATTACTGTAAACTGGTTAACATGAACTTTTGGAATCAATCCATGTTTTGCTCCTGCCAGCAATATTTCCTCCATTTCTTCAAGAGAAAAATAATTTCGTTCACAGAATACATCGATAAAATCTGCCAAATTTTCTTCAGCAATTTTAGGTAGCATTTCGTTGATAATTAAATCTATATATCCTCGGTGATTTTCTTTGAATTCTTTTGGAAAAGCATGTGCTCCCAAGAAGGTAGCCTTGATTTCAATTCCAGCCGATGCTTTCAAGCGTTTAATGACACGTAACATTTTCAATTCTGCCTCAACCGATAAACCGTAACCCGATTTAATTTCCAATGCACCAGTTCCGTAGCTTTTCAATTTTTCAACACGTGCCAATGCTTGTTCGAACAATTCATCTTCTGACATGTCTGCTAAACGACGAGCGGAATTTAAAATTCCACCACCTTTCAATGCTATTTCTTCATATGTCAATCCATTGATGCGATCCACAAACTCTTCTTCTCGGCTTTTTGCAAAAACAGTGTGTGTATGTGCATCACAAAATGCTGGCAGAACATATTTCCCATCTGCATCAATAATTTCTAAGTCTCTCCAATCTGTAATTCCACCCCAATCTTCCATTGGACCGTACGCTACAATTACGCCATCCTCCAATGCCAAAAACGCATTTTCAATGATTGGTAAAGATTTCATTTCTGCACCTTTAAGCATTGATGGAATGTCCTCGCCTACTTGAACAAGGCCTTTAATGTTTTTGATGAGTACTTTTTTCATGGAATGAAAGCAATTTATTTTAACTTCGGAATACAAAAATACGATTGTTATTATGAAAATACTTACTCTTTTCGGTTCATTGCTGTTATTAAGTGTTAATTATGCGCAAACTTTTAATGGAGGAAGTGGTGCTATTTTGGATAATCAAACGACGAACATTCCCATTACAGTTTCGGTTCCTCAAACCTCAATTAATACAACAACATTTGGATTAGAAACAGTTTGTATTAACTTAACACACACCTATTTAGCGGATCTTACAATCCAAATTGTTGCGCCTGATGGAACAACAAAAACACTCTCTCAAGGCATTGGTGGTGGTGACGACAATATGACAAATACCTGTTTCAATGGATTTTCAACAAATCCAATTTCCTCTGGAACAGCTCCTTTTACTGGAACATTTGCTCCAATGAGTCAAATGGGAGGAGTGAACAATGGTCAAAATCCAAATGGAACGTGGATAGTGCGTGTTTCTGATAACTATGGAGCCGACGAAGGAAATGTAATCAATTGTTCAATTACTTTCGGTTCAACTCCCTGTGATTATTTTCAATTCTCGGAATCAGATTTACCAATTGTAGTTATCAATACAAGTGGACAAGCAATTGGTTACGATATCAAAACAGTTGTTGACATGGGAATTATCTATAATGGAGCTGGAAACAGAAATCATTTGGTAGATCCGTACAATGAATACAATGGTAAAATTGGAATAGAATATCGTGGGAATTATTCCTTATCGCTTCCGCAAAAACCATATTCAATCGAATTGATTGATGCACTTGGAAATTCAATTGATTCATCCATTTTAGGAATGCCAGCCGAAAATGATTGGCTTTTGTTGGCAAATTATAACGATAAATCATTTGCTCGAAATGTTATTCCTTTCGAATTGTTCGATAGTTTAGGACACTATGGCGTTAGATCAAAGCATGTCGATGTTGTTTTAGATGGAGAATATCAAGGAATATATTTATTGTCTGAAAAAATCAAACGTGATTCAAATCGTGTTGACATTGCTAAATTAGATAGTACTGAAATCAGCGGTAACAATTTAACAGGAGGATATATTTTTAAAGTTGATTATTGGGATAACACGAATTCGTGGCAATCAAATTATTCTCCAATTGGTTTCCCTGGCTTGGATGTACATTTTGTTTATTATTATCCGAAACCAGAAGTCATTCAATTAGAACAACAAACCTATATACAAAACTTTGTGGATGAATTTGAATCTGTGCTTTATTCTCCTAGTTTTGATGATCCAATAAATGGCTATAGAAAATACATTTCAACCACTTCTTTTATTGATTATTTCATCGTGAACGAAGTTGCAAGAAATGGTGATGGGTACAAGAAAAGTCGTTTTTTCTCAAAGGACAAAGACAATTTGGATGGAACAATCAAGAAATTAAAAGCTGGGCCAGTTTGGGATTTCGATTGGGCCTTGAAAGATATGTGGGGTGGTTCTGAAGATGGATCCCAATTCATGTACAATGCAATTGGCGGACAGGATGTAAATGCTCCAGGTTGGTACATTCGTTTATTGCAAGACACAGTTTTTGCGAATGAGGTAAGATGTCGCTATGAAGATTTCAGAAGAAACATTTTGAGTTTACCTTATTTGCATGCAAAAGTTGATTCGATAGCTGCCGTTGTTATGGAAAGTCAAGAGTGGCATTACTTAACATGGGGCCATCTATCGAGTGCAACCGGAACACCAGAAGTTCAAGCACCACCTGCCACATTTGCAGAAGAAGTGCAACGATTGAAAGATTGGTTCACACGCAGAATTGAGTGGTTGGATGTTAACATGCCAGGAACGTTGAACGGTTGTAGTTTTACAAATATAGATGAGCTTGGTGGTGTAAATTATACAGTCTATCCAAACCCGTTTGCCTCATTCATTGCCATTGATTTAGGGGCATCTCCATCGGAAAATGGTGAAATAACCTTGGTAGATGCAGCAGGCAGAATTATTCAACAACAGAACATTTCACCAAATGGAACACAACATTTCGAGTTGTTAAATCTGGGTGATTTAATGACAGGAGTTTATTTTGTGGAAGTGAAAATTGGCAATCGAAAAACTGTTCAGAAGTTAGTGAAGTAAGAATCTTGAAGAAAAAAACAAATTCTATTTGAGATTAAAATAATATTAATAACTTTGCAGCCGCTTATCCTAGTTAGTTAGGAAGTCTTAATAAGCAAAAAATGCCTCGGTGGCGGAACTGGTAGACGCGCTGGATTCAAAATCCTGTACTTTCGGGTGTGCCGGTTCGATTCCGGCCCGAGGTACTAAAAACCCTCTGAAACGCTTGTTTTCAGAGGGTTTTTTGTTTTATTGCTGTAAGAAATGGTGTAGCAAATTTCTTGAAATAAAAAACGCTCCAAGAGGAGCGTTTCGATTATCCGTTATAGGCTTCACATCTACCGTGATGTCCTTTTTTCTTGTTTTTCTTTTTGTTTTTCTTCTTATCGAATTTTACAATTGAACTTGAAGAATCCACGAATGGTGCGCTGAAAGAAGTCATGCTCATTCCAACAAGTGACGCTGCTAAAAATAAATTTTTCATCTTGGAGAGTTTTTTAGTTTGAACTAATCTAATGAAAATAAAACGAATAAACAAGTTTTTTGTTTTGTTACCTAGAAACTATTTTACTTTTTTTCATTCCTTTGTTCAATGAAAAAAGTTAGTCGTCGTTCGTTTATTCCATCTTTAGGAGCTTTGCTTGTGTTGCCGACGTTTACTTCTATGTCTAAAAAAGTTGATGAAACAAATTTACCCATTTATCCAAAAGGACTAAAAAAAGGTGCAACAATTGGCTTATGTGCTCCTGCTGGACCTTCTCATAATTTGACCGAGATAGATGGATTTAAAAAATTTCTAATAGAAAAGGGATTTAAGGTTAAAGAAGGAAAATTTATTCGTAAACACTTAGGTTATTTTACTTCTACGGACGCTCAACGAGCTGAAGAATTCATGGAATTAATTGAAGATTCAACAATTGATGCCATTTTCTTTACAAGAGGAGGCTGGGGTTGTGCGCGCATACTTGATATACTAGATTATAACATCATCCAAAAGAATCCCAAAATAATTCTTGGATTTAGCGATATCTCTTCTTTGCTAATTGCAATTACACATAAAACAGGTTTGATTACATTTCATGGTCCTAATGGGAACGCAAGTTGGGAACAGCCCAGCTATCAATGGGTAGAGAAACTTCTTTTTTCAGAAAATACTGTTTTGTTTGAAGCAAAAGGTATGCAGAATAGCAACCAAAAAACGATTATTTCTGGCATTGCTGAAGGTGAACTCATTGGTGGAAATTTGAGTGTACTTTGTGGAATAATAGGTTCTAAATATGTTCCAAGTTGGGAAAATAAAATTTTGTTCTTAGAAGAAGTGGGTGAAGAACCATATCGTGTTGACCGAATGTTAACTCAATTGAAACTCAATGGTGTCTTTGATCAATTATCTGGGGTAGTCCTTGGACAATTTAAAAATTGCATTGCAGAGGAACCTAATTGGGCTTTTACGGTTGAAGAAGTGTTAAAACAACATTTTGGAAACTTAAAAATTCCAGTTTTTACAGGTGCACCGATTGGACATGTGAAGGACAAATACATTTTGCCAATAGGACAATTGGTTCAAATCAATTCAGACAAATTTACAATTCGTACCTTAAGCTCATCTGTATATCAATAATCTAATAAACCAAAACATCAATTTTATTCTTTGCAATCGAAACTTTTATATTCCCGTATGGCAAATATTCACCATCTGTTTCAGTTACTGCCTTTCCATGAATTATTTTAATTTCTAGTTGGCTTGTTTCGAAATACTTAGCCTCTTGATGGTCGATTGCTTTTCCGGATTTTAATGACTTTAAGTTTCTGACATAATCCAATAACGATACTTTTCCAAAAAGCGTGACACTCAGTTTTCCATCATTCAATTTCGCAAAAGGATTGATTACAATCCCATCACCAAATATAGAACCGTTGCAAAATGCCACCATCAGAACAATTCCTTCATACTGAAAATTATCGCCTATTATTTGTAATACAGGTCTTCTATAGCGAATAAATGATTTAAAAATTGCCAAAGCATAAGAAGCTTTACCACCCATATAACTGCGCTGTTTATCTAATACTTGAATAACTTTACCTCCGAATCCAACATCACCTGCATTCATGAAATATCGTTTCTGATCTTCATATTCAATTTGCCCAATATCTACAGTTTGATACTCATTTTTAAGAATTGCATCATAAAATTTACCCAAATCACAATTTAGATGCATACTCCGCACAAAATCATTTCCCGTTCCATTTGGAATGATGGCTAATTTTGGTATCTGGTTGTCACCAATCATAATACCATTCACAATTTCATTTACGGTTCCATCACCTCCAACAGCAATAATCACATCCATTTTGTTTTCACAACATTCAACTGCAAAATTAATGGCATCCTTCTGTCCCTGCGTTTTATAAACAATCGTATCCATATCAACAGACTTAATGCATTTTTGTAAAAGGCTATTGACTTGTTCAGATTGCTTTCTGTAAGCATTAATAATAATGGCAACTTTAATCATGAGATTCAAAAGTAAAAAAATTACCGCAAACAAAAATGGCACCCATCAGATGGATGCCATTTCTGTTACGATATGCAGTTAGTCTTGCAACATCGGCACTTCCGTACCTGGTGATGCAAGAGCGCTTTTAATCTTCGCTTCTAATTCTTCCATCAGTTCAGGATTGTCTTGAATCAATGATTTAACTGAGTCGCGTCCTTGTCCCAAACGGGTTTCCCCATAAGAGAACCAAGAACCACTTTTCTTAAGAATATTTAAATCAACTCCAAGATCAATAATTTCACCAACTTTTGAAATTCCTTCTCCGTACATTACATCGAATTCTGCTCTTCTGAACGGTGGCGCTACTTTGTTTTTCACCACTTTCACTTTCACACGATTTCCTAATACCTCTTCACCTTCTTTGATTTGCGCCGCTTTACGGATATCAATACGAATTGATGAATAGAATTTCAATGCATTTCCTCCAGTTGTTGTTTCTGGATTTCCGAACATTACACCAATTTTATCACGTAATTGGTTAATGAAAATACAACATGTTCCAGCTTTGTTGATTGAACCTGTTAATTTTCTCAATGCTTTTGACATCAAGCGTGCTTGAAGACCCATTTGTGAATCACCCATTTCACCTTCAATCTCTGCTTTCGGTGTTAATGCCGCAACTGAATCGACAACGATTAAATCGATTGCTCCAGAGCGAATTAAATTATCCGCGATTTCCAATGCTTGTTCACCATTGTCCGGTTGTGAAATCAATAGGTTGTCAATATCAACGCCTAATTTCTTTGCATAAAATTGATCAAAAGCATGTTCCGCGTCAATAAATGCTGCGATACCACCTTGTTTTTGTACTTCAGCAATCGCATGAATCGCCAAGGTCGTTTTTCCAGATGATTCTGGTCCATAAATTTCAACAACGCGTCCTTTTGGATAACCATTTACTCCCAATGCTAAATCAAGTGTAATTGATCCTGTTGGTATTACTTCCACTTTTTCAACTGGAGAATCTCCCAATTTCATTACAGCACCTTTTCCGTATGCTTTATCAAGCTTCTCCATTGTTAATTGAAGCGCTTTTAATTTTTCTGTGTTAACTTCTTTCTTAACTGCCATATCGTTTTTGTTGTATTGCTCTTTACTCGTACATAAAGAACAATGGTTAATTATTGTTTAATGTGATACAAATGTATGTTTAGTAGGTCGTAAAGTATTTACGTTCTTCTAAACTAATTGAAAATTTCTAAAATTTCTTCAGCATGTGCCTTAGTTTTTGGTTTTTCAATGATGCCAACAATCTGTTGTTCTTCATTGATTACAAAGGTTGTACGGTGAATTCCATCGTATTCCTTGCCCATGAATTTCTTTGGACCCCAAACACCAAAAGTTTCAATTACTTTTTTGTCTTCATCCGCAATCAATGGAAAAGGCAAGGTAAATTTGTCAATAAATTTCTGATGCGAAGAAATTGAATCCGCACTAACTCCAAGAATTTGAACTCCGTTGTCCGTTAATAATTTGTAATTATCTCTCAAATTACATGCTTGCACAGTGCAGCCAGGCGTGTTGTCTTTCGGGTAGAAATAGATGGCTAATTTCTTTCCTTTAAAATCATTCAAACTGATCGTCTTTCCATTTTGATCTGTTGCTGTAAAAACCGGTGCTGTGTCTCCTACTTTTAAATGTTTCATTTTGCTAATTATTTAAACATTGTTTTGACGATTTATTAATCAAATATAAAGTGAATTTTCATATAAACAAAAAATAGAAGTAAAAAATGTTTAAAATTTCGTCAAAATTTTGACAAGAAAAAAGCCTAACATCTCTGAAAGGCTTAATTTTAAACGATTTATACAATTTCTATTTTCCTTCTTCTTCCTCAACTAATGCGTTGAATTTCACTTTTAAATCCGTAATACTTTTAATTTTCTTGCGAGCTTGATCTGCATAAAGTGCATCATTGTTCTTTTCATGCGCTGCTAATTCTTCTTTCGCTTCTTCCATTTGCGCGTCCAAAACAGTGTTTACATATTCAATGTTTTGTGGCATGAACATTTGTGTATAATATCCACCTTCTTTGTTCAAGTAATCATATAAATCGTATGATTGGTTTACAAGATCAAAATCTTGACGAGAAATATAATACGTCAACGAATTCATCATGCTCAATTGATCAAAACCTTGAAGGAATTTTCCTTTTAAAGCTGTTTCGAAGAATGTATAATTCTCTTTTTTACCGTATGAACCATATAATTGTCCAACACCAGCCAACATTTTTGACGATTTTTCAGCTTCCAATTTTTTCGCTTTCTCCATTGCTTTGTCTGGATTCGCTTTCCCTAAATTTTTCAAAGCCGCAGAAATAACCGAATACGACTGATCTTTTTCAATTCGATCCACATAGATTGGCTCAACTTCGCTTGCTTCGAGATTATTTGACAAGTAATTCAATGCTGCTGCACGTACTGCTGAGTTTGCATCATTCATCGCCAAATCTTTCACCAAAACCAATCCTTTTGTGCGATTCTCTAAGGTTAATTTAGATGCTTTTTCAATCGCTAACAAACGAATGTTCCAGAACTTATCGTTCAAGGCATCTAAAATCAATTGTTGTCCTTTTTGCTCTTTGTTTTTTGTTCCCAACATCAAACCTTCTTTTCTAGCATGGTAACGTTCTCCATTGTAAAATTGGAAAATGTACTGATCTGTTGGTTTTTCTTCACGCACTTTCGCTAACAACATTTGTTGGTAATCAAAAATGACACATTTCAAATTTCCTGCGTACGGTAATTCAAATGAATTTGTTAGCGCATCAACTACAACTTTATGTATGTGTTTTCCATTGTCATCAAATACGGCAATTTCCAATGGTAATTTAAAGATTGGAGACAATTCCAAATTTTGTTTTTGACTAACGTTTACGGTAACAGTTTTCTTTACCTCATCCAAACGCTGATTCACATCAAGAACTGGATGTCCAGATGCTTGGAACCATTGATTAAAGAACCAATTTAAATCTTCACCACACACTTCTTCGAACGCAATGCGCAATTGATGAAATTCAGCTGGTTTAAATTTATTCGTATTCAAATAGTTACTAATTCCTGCAAAGAATGCTTCGTCACCAATGTAGTTACGTAACATGTGTAAAATTCTTCCACCCTTATTATATGAATGTCCATCAAACATTTGTTCTTTGTCTTCATAATCGAACCAAATCAAATTATGGTAGCCTTGCATTTGACCTGTTTGGTAATAACCATCTGCTTCTCCCTCTGCTTGATAATCTGCTTCATCAATTCCGAAACGATGCTCATCCCACAAATACTGCGAATAATTCGCAAATGACTCATTCAATGGTAAATTCGACCATGACTCACATGTTACTAAATCTCCAAACCAGTGGTGGAATAATTCGTGTGCAATTGTCGATTGATCATTACCATCCAATAATTCACGGTCTGTTTTATACACATAATCTCCAAAAACTACGGCTCCTGTATTTTCCATTGCTCCAGAAACATAGTCGCGTACTACAATTTGATTGTATTTGTCCCATGCGTATTCATACCCCAATAATTTTGAGAAGTGTTGAATCATGTTTGGCGTTTCGCCGAAGATTGCTTTTGCGTATTGCTCATATTCTGGCTCAACAAAGTAATTTACGTCCATTTTTGTTCCATCCGGACGCGTGTACGAATCTTTTACCACTTTAAATTCACCAATACCCATCATGAATAAATAAGGTGCGTGTGGCAATTCTTGTTTCCAATAATCCGTGCGCGTTCCATCAGCATTTTTCTTAGAACTAATTAATTTACCATTTGATAAGGTTGTATATTTATCTTGAACAGTAATGTAAATTTCCTGTGTCGTTTTCACATTTGGTGCATCAATTGTTGGAAACCAAACTGAGCTTGATTCCGTTTCTCCTTGCGTCCAAATTTGAGACATTTTCGATTTATCTTCTCCTTTTGGATTGATAAAATACAAACCTTTATCAGATGTTATTGCAGCACTTCCGCCTATTGTTCGTTCGTCTGGTTTAGCAACATAGGCAATTGTCACTGTGTATTTATCTTTTCGTGTATACACTTTATTCAATTTAATTCTCAAATAAGAACTATCGTATGTATACATCAATTTGTTTCCGTCCAATTGAACTGAAAGAATATCCATTCCCTTTGCATCTAAGATCAAACTATCTGAAGCGTAGAAATGTGGTTTAGCAGTAATTGTTGCAACTCCATTCATACGTGACTTTGTCCAATCAAAATTCACTTCCAATTTAGTGTGAATTAAGTCCGTGTAAACCGTTTCTGTGGCTTGATAAACAGCACGTTGTTGTTCGATGTATCCTTCTTCGAAACCATCAAAACGAATTGAATCATTTTGAATATTCTCTTTTGAAGCATCGCTAATACTATCGTTTGTATTCGATTTCTTGCTTCCACAAGCTGCCAAAATAAATAGGCTGAAAATTATTACACTATTTTTCATCAATGAGTTACTTTTTTACAAATCTGAAGAAATAATTTCAATTCTTCGCATGAAAATACTCCAAGGGATTTTGTTTCTGTTATTTTTGCATTAAATACATGATAAATGGCAAATCGCGTTTGGAATATTGACGGTAAGGAAGTAGTTGGAACAGAAGGTTCTGCAATCCGTTGGGATGATCATCAATTCTTTACTTTGACTTACAAAGGACAAAAGTTTTTTGGTGAATTATTGGAAGATAAGACTGAGGAGAACTATTTGAAGATTAAAATTAATCAGCGTGTTTTTGAAGTTAAGAAGAAAGGTGAATTGGATGATTTGATCTCAGCTTTAGGATTGGATGTTCCGAAAGTGCGTAAATTAAAAGAATTACAAGCCCCAATGCCAGGACGTATTGTGCAAGTGGCTGTTCATGTTGGACAAGAACTGAATGTCGGAGACGAACTTCTTTCGTTGGAAGCTATGAAGATGGAAAATGTATTAAAAGCAGAAGGAGTTGGAGTTGTTAAAGCGATTTTGGTTGAAAGCAATCAAGTTGTAGATAAAGGAACTGTTCTTATAGAATTTGAATAAACAAAATGATTTGATATGAAAAAGGGGAAACGATAAGTGTTTCCCCTTTTTTTATTTGCTTACTTCTAAGACAAAAGCTTTTCGAATAACTAGTGGATAAATCGATCCAAATTCTGTTATACACCATTCCTGAAATTTCTTTATTTCTTCAGCATCGGTTATCCATTTCAATGCTTTGTTCAATTCCTTTTGAAACAATTGGGCATCAAAGCTCACTGTTTTAAGGATTTTCTTCGTCAGTTCCAGCATAGTTCATGTGTTTGTTGAAACCAATTTAACGAAAATAAGTTTAGGTTCGTATGTATTCAATTGTTAAAAAAAGAAAAAGGGACTCAATTTCTTGAATCCCTCTTTTCAACATCCTTTATTTCTTAAGGAACAAACTTCTTTTTAATGACTTGATAAATTTCCAAAGTCGTTTTATCGTACACATAAATTAACAAATGCATATTTTCAGCATTATGTGTTGTTGCTTGACCTTGTGGAGCCAATTGATCTGGCACAATTCCGCTATAATTCACATAGTATTTACCATTTGTAATCATATCATCTGTCAATGTTCTTCCCCATGTTTGTCCATCAATTGAACCACGGAAAATATCACGGTGAACATAATCAGGTACAATCACTCCATTGTTTAATTGTGTCCCAACCAAAGTGTCCTCCATCATGCACACAACGATTCCCAAATCGTTTGTTATTGATGCATCTTTTTCAATTTCAGTATGTAAGAAAAATCCTTTTTTTGGTGTCTCGTAATAGTTCAGTTTTGCTTTAATAGCCACTTTCAAAGGAGAAGCTAAAACATTGCTAACTCGCGTGCTCCAATTTCCAGAACCAGAAAAATATTCACCTGCTTCGTTTGTTCTATTCACTGTGCCTGCCGGGTTTCCAAAAAAGCCAGTATTTGGTAAAGTGGTCCCAAAATAATAACCCAAATCCAATCCATTTTCATTTGTAAAATCAATAATAAAATTGGGTGCTAAAATAGCTTGAAAAGAGGACATCCCAGTGGATGAAGCATGAACACTTGCAACAAAAACACGTGTTGGATTAGCTTCATGCAAGGCATGAGCAACCGTTCCTGCTGCTGGACATGCAGTACAATTATGCCCGGTATAATCTTCAATCAACGCATTACGATCTGGATCATCATTTGGCAACAAGGTAAAATCTGGCCATTCATTTGCTACATAATCACTCCAGTTTCCAGGATAGATTGTTGTATCTAAATCAACATTTATCGCTGGTGGAAATGGGTTTTCTACGTGGTCGCATGACGTTCCAATGAAGCCCAAACCAACAATTACTGCATAAATTAATTTTTTCATAAAGCTTTATATTAGAAACTTTGAGTAAATGAAATTGTTAAACCGTTTGAAGCTGGCACCGGTCTGCAAACTCCTCCAACACAGAATAAACCTGCTCTTTGTCTACCGTAGGAAACAGTTAAGCGCGTTGCATCGTGAATGTAACCAACTGATAGATATGGATGATGTGCTCTATGGTCAACATGTGGATTTCCAAAGTTATATTGATCCATTACACTCACAAAAAGGTTCGAACTAATTGTATATTCCAACACAACAGTTGCCCAATCACCTTTGTCGACAGGCGTGCCTTTGAACGAATGTGTTTCATTGCCTAAACTATCACGACGGTTCACAAATAATGTTTGAAATTCAGCACGAATTGATTGATGATTTTTGAATTTATAACCCAATTCAACCACAACAATATTTGATTTGATGAACCCTTTTTCTTTGGTTACAGTTGCAACATCATTGTTTAAAGTGATGTTATAGTAACTCAAAATCATGTTGAAGTTTCTAGAGAATTTTTTCGTAATATTGAAATTGATATCTCGCCAATATAAACTATCACTCATATCAAATAATCCGCTTGTATATGTTACCCCTGTTGAATCTAATGGATCGATTCCAGCAGTGTGGCGCATTGGACGATAAGCAGTTGAGAAATTCGCGTTGATTGAAGTTCCATATTTTCCACCAATTTTAGATCCTTTCTTAAATGTATAAAGCACTTCAGCTTGGTAAGCAATTTCACCAACTGGTTGCGTAGCATATGGATACAATGAAGCAACTAAATTGTAGGTATGTGTTTTGTTTAACGAAGGTAAATAGTTGATCAAAACATTTTGAAGTTGTTTTGTACGATCTGAGCGGTAACTCATATTATCAACAGATTTTGCAGATAATAAAATTCCCAATCCTTTTTGTGTATATCCAAAGTTGAAAACAGCCGCATGACCTGGATTGTAGTTGTAACCATTGTCTTGAGAAGGATCTTGTCCTTTGTACATATATTCTCCGTCTAAAGTGAATTTACCGTAACGCAATTTTGCACGTCCACCATACGTTCCAACATTTTCTGGAAGGATTAAATCCTCATTATCATCTTGTTGGTATTTACTTACAAACGAACCACCAAGTGTAATGTCTAATTTTTTATCAGTAAGCTTTTTGAAAGTTTCATTCAAGTGCATTTCACCATCAAATCCACGTACAATTCCATCACTGTGAACAATTCTACCTTCTAAAAATGCGTAACGCTGATAACCGTAAACACCTTTAATTGTAATTCCTTTGTATGGACGTAGAATTAAGCGCATACCATCCAACATATTATCGTATCCGAGCGCTCTGTCTTCATAGGCACGCAAGGCCAATCCAGAACCAAATTGTTCGTAAATTGAACCAACTGTAACATCAACAAAGTCATTCGCATAACCAACATAACGCATTCCCAAACCAGTTCCATCAAAAGTTGATGGATAACCCTGAATTCTTGGTAAATACGATTCAAAGCGCATACCCGCACGGAAATTTCCTTGCGTATAAAATACATTCATGTAGGAATTCAACAAGCCTTTTTGAGCAGGTTGAGTTGCGCCAATGATTGAATCTTCATTTAAGTATTGAAATGTACTTTCAATATTTCCTGTGAAATTGCCGGTTGATACTTGTCCAAAAGCTGCAAGACTTCCGGTCAAAATTGCCGTGCTAATAAGTAGTTTTTTCATTCAAAAGTAGCTTTTGAGGAAGTCGAAAAAACAGTCCAACTTCCTCTAAAATTGGAGATTTATTTTTTTGTAGAAATCTTTAAGATCTCTTCGTATAATTTTTCTTCGTCGCCTGCAGCGTAATTGTTGTGAGAATAAACGATGTTACCGTCTTTATCAATTAAGAATGTATGAGGAACATTGTTTACACCCATTGCACGCTTAAAATCACCGTTTGTATCCATTAACACAAGGTATTCCCACGCTTTTCCGTTTGCATAAACAGCAACAGAGTTCATTGTTTTTTGATCATCGATTGACACAGCTACTAAATTCACACCTGTTTCTTCTTGCCAATCTGGATATAATTCATGAATTGCATTCAACTCGCGCTTGCATGGTGCGCACCACGTAGCCCAGAAACTAATAACTACAGGACCTTCAAATCCTAATTCAGCAGTATTAACATCGTTTCCTTCCATGTCTTTCAATTTAACTGATGGAAGTTGTTTAACACCTTCTGAATGTGTTTCAGTAGTTGTTTCTTGTGCCATTGAAGAAAGGGCGAATGTAAATCCTAGAAATAATAAGATGACTTTTTTCATTTTGTATAGTTTTATGTTTTAACAGTTCTTTTCAAAAACCTTGCCGATATCAAAGATACACTTCTTACGGCGTGTTTACAAAAATAGAATCAAAACAACTCTTGAAATCCTAAGTGCAATTTTTGGTTCAGATTGACTTGGTTAAATATTGTTTCAGTGGAATGAAAAATCTTTTGGCATACTTTTTTCTTTCAATCTTAAAAATTTAGGATTACAATGAATTGGTGTTTTTGGAATTTTTTGTATATCTTTATTAGCTATATTTGATGTTGAATACACTCATAATTACGAATATGAAAAAATTAATACTAGGTTTTACGGCAATTTGTGCTTTAACATTAACTGCAAAAGCTCAAAGTGGGGTTGAAATTCAATTGGATGGAGTTGGTGCAGACTTAGCAGGAACAACACACAATGTAAATCTAACTCCAACGTCTACTGAATTAACAAATTTGGGTGGTGGTTTAGGATTATACGAAGTTCATTTTGATATTACAAATAACACAGGGGCTGATGCTCAATGGAGAATTGCTCGTAAAAAAATCAGTGTTCCAACTACATGGATTGATCAAGTTTGTTGGCCGCCACAATGTTATAACGCTTCAGGTGATTTATTCCTTACTCCAAATACCGGTGGTAACCCAGCACCAACAATTGTTAACGGAACTGCTATGACAGCAAATGCTGAAGTTGCTGAAATGAAACCAAGAATCACAATTGATATGAATGCTGCAACAACAGCTCAATACAGATATTATGTTGTTGACGTAGCTTCTGGAGATTATTTAGATTCAATTGATTTAAATATCAACTTTGCGTTAGCAGTAAATCCAATTAAACAAAACCCTACAATTAGTTTGAGTCCGAACCCTGCAACAGACAATGTAACTGTTCAATTGGGGAATGCTGAAACAGGTTCTGTTCGTATCGTTGATGCTTTAGGAAACGTTGTTTACAATGAAATGATTGCAAATGGTACAAAAAGTATCGATGTTTCTAACTTCAAAAATGGCGTTTACTTTGTGATTATCGATCCATCTGATGCAAAACCAGTAAACAGAAAATTGATTATTAGACATTAATATCAAACACATTATACGAAAGGCCGCTTTTTTAGCGGTCTTTTTTTTGTCTTAGGATTTCCAGTCAGTGGAATTTAGGATTCTAAAAAGGTATTCTTATATTTGAAAAACACATCCAACGTTGTCTAAATTGTTAAAAGAAGAATATTTCATTGCACTTCAAGCTTCTGTTAAAGCATCAGAAGAGATCATGAATTATTATTCAAATGGATTTAAAACTGAAATTAAAGATGATGGTTCACCAGTAACACAAGCTGATTTGGCATCATCTGAAATAATTGAAAGCATTTTAGCTAAAACATCGTTTCCCATAACGAGTGAAGAAATGGATAAGACTTCCTATGAAATTCGTAAAGAATGGAAAGACTCTTGGTGTGTTGATCCATTGGATGGTACGAAAGAATTTGTCAAAAAAAATGGTGAATTTGCCGTGAACATTGCCCATATTCGTGACTGTAAACCTGTGTTTGGAATTATCGCTTCACCAGTTAAGAAAGAGTTAATATTCGGTGGAAAAGAAACGGGTGTTTTCATTTGCTCGTTCGACAGCATTTACCAATCTTCTTCTTGGATTAAAATTGAGTCAAGGAATACGATTAATTCTCCGCTAATTGTTGCGAATTCACGAAGTCACAATTCAGGACCTGTTTTGAATTATGTGAATCAATTAAAATCTACTTTTCCAGAAATTGACTATTTAAAAAAAGGATCTTCTCTCAAATTTTTTGATTTAGCACAAGGTTTAGCTGATACTTATCCGCGTTTTGCGCCAACAATGGAATGGGACATTGCGCCAGGTCAAGCCATCATGGAAGCTTTAGGCGGAACCGTTTTACACGCTTATTCCAACGAACCCTTGACCTATAACAAAGAGAATCTTACCAATCCATATTTTATTGCCAATACATTTGCCTTTAACAAACAGATTGCTTGAGAAAAATCAGCTTAACATATGGATTATTAATGATTGCGATTCAAACTATTGCGCAACAAAACACTCAACTACTTCACAGTTATTTTAAAGATCAATTGTTCAATAATGCACGCTCTGAAGTTTATGTTGGCTCTTCATTTCTTCCCGTTTTAGAAAGTGATTACAACTTAAACGCAATCATTCGCGACTCAAGCATACAATACTATGATTTTACAGAAGTTCTTTTCAAAAATCACCTATTAGAAGCAAAAGGAGATAATTTCAAATTGACCATCTCACCAATAGTTGATTTCGGAAAAAGCAAAGATTTTAGCGATACTTCAAATCCTTCACTGTTTCAAAATACGCGTGGAATATTCATCGAAGGAGATCTTATGAAGAATTTCTCATTCATGACTTCAGTGTATGAAAATCAATCGCATTTTAATCAGTATGAAAGTTCTTACTATTCATCCTTAGGTGAAATGTATCCGCAAGGAGTAAATTATGCAACACAAAATGCCGTAATTCCCGGAGCTGGAAGAACAAAACCATTTAAAGATGGTGGATTTGATTATGCATACGCAATTGGAAATATCGTTTATCGTCCTATTCAATCACTTGCACTAATTGCCGGAAATTCTTCTCAGTTTATTGGTGATGGTCATCGCTCGTTGTTGCTATCTGACAATTCGGTTGCGGCGCCTTTCTTTCGCGTTGATTATAAAATCTCAAACAAATGGGAATTCAATTATTTGCGTTCGAAATTATTCAATTTAATGCGTCGACCAGCCAGTACAACGGTTGAAGCGTATTACGAAACAAAAGGTTATTCGGTGAATTATTTAACGTATAAACCAATTGACCGTTTTTCAATCAGCCTTTTCGAAGGAATTATTTGGTCAAAAGGCGATTCGATTACCTCAACGCATGTTCACCCATTGTTTTACAATCCAATTCCTTTGGTTTCTGGATTGATTATGTCCAAAGAAAAAGTAAACACTTTATATGGTTTGAATCTTTCGTTTGCTTTAAAATCACATCATCGTTTTTATGGACAAATTGGTTTTAGTAATCTAGCTATTAAAAACTCAGCAGTTCAAATCGGTTATCGCGGGTACAATTATTTTGGTTTAACCGATTTCATGCTCCAGTTGGAATACAACAATGTAGCTGAAAACACCTACAATTCTTCTGTCAGTCGTTTAAATTACAGCGCTTATAATTTACCTATGGCACATGTCAAAGGAAATGCTTTTCAGGAGATTTTACTTCGTTCAAATTACTCCTTTAAACGCATGTATCTCGATGTAAAAGCGAATTATTTCATGCTCCATAATTACAGCTCAGTAAGTCTTTTACCCGTAAACAAACAAGTTCAAAAAGTGGATGGTACGATTCTATTAACGCAATTAGAATTCGGTTACCGCTTTAATAAATTGATGAATTTCAGCATTTTTGCCTCTTGGCTATTCCGCAATGAACAGAGCGATATAACTGATTTAATGACCAATCAATTTACAATTGGATTAAGAACCGGACTGTTAAATCATTACAACGATTTCTAATGAAAATCTACTTTTACATAGCGTTTTTCATCAGTTTCAGTGGTTTTTCACAAGGAACGGTTGGCTACTTGTACGAAGAAATGCCTTCCGATTCAGTTCAAAAAAATTCGGTAACTGTTCATTCAGGCTATTTACCCCAAACGCGCTTAACCAATAAAATTGCCGATTCCACAGGTGAAAAAAAATCTTATTTATCGATTACCGGATTAATTGATGGTGGGCTTCGTTATTCAGATCAAGCAGAATTTCGTGGAGGCTTAGGCGTTCTGTTAGAAAGCACAATCAAGGAAAAGTGGTTTATTCGTTTTGGCGCAATTGAAGGATTGTCGCGTGCTGATTCTATTTTTCAGCCAAAAGCATATGTGTTCAATGCCAAGGGAAGCAATTTTTTGTATACCGATTTACGAGGGCGAATTTCCTATACTCCGAATTCCATTTTCAACTTTCAAGTTGGTTTAGATCACAATTTTATTGGTGAAGGAAATCGATCATTGTTTTTAAGTGATTATGGGAAACCATATCCATTTGGACAAATAAAAGCACGTTTTTGGAGAGTCGAATACAGTGTGTTGTATCAATTTTTCCGTGAACAAGCAGGCGACAAATGGAAAATGAAAAACGGTGTTTCGCATCATATTAGTTTAAACGCAACAAAATGGTTGAACATTGGTGTTTTTGAATCCGTTATTTTCCAACCAAAAGATACCTTATTGAATCGTGGTTATGATGCCGAATATTTGAATCCTGTCATTTTCTATCGTCCACAAGAATATGCAATGGGATCATCTGATAATGTTGTTTTGGGTTTGAGCTTCAGTGCCAAATACAAGAAACACATGTTGTATGGGCAGTTTATTCTCGATGAATTTTTATTGGCGGAAGTAAAAGCAAAATCTGGCTGGTGGGCAAATAAATACGGCGGACAATTGGGTGTTAAAGGCCGATTTGAAACAGGGAAAGCAAAGTCTTTTTATCGTTTGGAGTACAATTTTGTTCGACCATATACCTTCGCGCACTTGAATTCAGGACAAAATTATGGCAATCAAGGAATGACATTGGCACATCCATATGGATCTAATTTCATGGAATTACTTGGCGAATATAAAGTGCAATTGAAGAAATGGTCGTTTAAAGGTTTTGCGAGTTACTTTCTTCGAGGTTATGACAAAGATGGTTTTAGTTATGGTGGAAACATCTACCAACCTTATACGTTGAGACCTCAGGATTATGGCAATTTTATTGGGCAAGGAATGGGAAACAATGGATTGCGTTTGAGTTTGACCGTTTCTTATCAATTAGTTGCTGATGGTAATATCCAAGCATTTTTTGAGAACCAATTACGTTATGACAGTGCGTTTAAATCAACGCTGTACATTCCAATGATTGGGATTCGAAGTTCTTTGTGGAACGATTATCGAAATTACTAAACAAAAAAAGCGACCATATCGCTATGATCGCTTTTTTTTGAGTCCCTGCACATCGTAAAATTGGTAGGTTAAGTGTCGGGAGCATCAATAAAAACGGGAGTCAATTAGTGGAGAAGTTTAATCTTACCTATAACCATCTATCACCTAACTTTATGGGGACCTCTCTACTAATCGAATCGCCGTCTATAATCCAATAATATGTCGTAATTCGACTTCGGTGACACTGCGTTTCACACCTTCTTGATTTAAATATGTGCGATTAACCAGTCTTCCGTGAATTGCCACTTTTTTACCCTTTTCGGCGTATTGTTCGATGAACTGAGCCATGTTTCCCCAGGCAAAAACGCGGTGCCACTCGGTGTCGGATTTTATTTTTCCATTGTTTGCTCGATAGGTTTTATCCGTTGCAATGCTGAATCGTGCAACTTTGTTTCCGTTATCGAAATTTGTGATTTCTGCTTGTGTGCCAATGTTTCCTACGAGTGTAATGTGATTTCTAAGCGTCATGTTTGTGAATTTTTAAAGGTGAAATGAATCGTGTATTTATGTTTTGTGTACTGAGTTATGAATAATCGCTTACGCTAAATTCGACTCATTTTATTGCTGATGTAATTGATTAAGCCTTGAATAATTTTTGAAACTTCTTTTGCTAGTGCATACAATTCTGATGTCAAGTCTGATTCGAAATACCCAAGCTCTTTAGCAAGAATTAGTTGGGTCGTTAAGGAAGCAGCCGAACCTTTTGCTCTGCGAAGGAAATCAATCGTTATCGAAGGAATACTTTGTTCGTATGCAGCAGCGATTTGGCTACAAATGGCAATTGCAGTTTTTTTCATGTGAACATCAAATTGCGGATCAATTGTACTTTCCTTTTCTTTCAGCTTTTTGAAAACCGTTATGAGCAATTTATGTCCTTTTTGCCAAGCGATTAAATCTTCAAAAGAAAAGTTATCCTTGCGCTGAGTCATTAGTGCAGCTTCCATTATAGAATAATTAGATCGTTTACTTCAACTTCAGAGACAAATTTGCGTTGACCTTCTTGCTGATAGAATCGAGAAACCAACTTTCCTTCAACTGCCAAATCCATTCCGACTTGTCCAAGTTCTTCAATTACTTGTACCCATCTTCCCCAAGCTGTAAGTTGGTGCCATTGGCTTCTTGATTTTGTTTTACCCATTTCATCCAAGTACATTTCTTTTGTTGACATGGTGAATTTTGCGATTTTTCTTCCGCTAGGTAGTTGAACAACTTTTGGTGCTGAGCACACTTTTCCGATTAAATTAACGTGATTCATTTTGTAAGATTTAAAAAAAGGAGCCGCCTTCACGGCTCCATTGTTGGTAGATTAGGTTTATTTTTGTGTTGTTTCAGATTTCGGTTGCAATAACAAGAATTCAGTTGCCTCGATGATTGTCCCGTAGCGTTTTTCACCTGTTTTTGTTTCGTAGGTTTGATGCACTAATTTTCCTTCGACAATCACTTCTTGTCCTTTATTCAATGCTTTTTTCACTCGCTCAGCAATTCTTCCCCAAGCATTGATGGTGTGCCACTGTGTATTGTCGTGCCACTGTCCATTTTTGTCTTTGTAACTTTCGTTCGTAGCCAATGTAAAACGTGCTAATGTGCTTCCAGATTCGAAAGTTGTTACTTCTGGTTGTGCCCCAAGGCGTCCAATCAAACTTACTTTGTTGCGTAATGTGTTCATGTTTGTAATAATTTAAAAAGTTTGAAAAATTTGTTAAGTGTCTGATCAGAAGTCGTTTTCTGAATTCGACGATGCAAAGTTGTGGCAGTTCAATTTCGAGATTCGGTTAATTGTCGTTTTCTTTCGACTTTTTTTCGTTTGTTACCATTTATTACCGTTTTTATTGCTGATTTTCAACTATTTAGATTATATGATTAAAATTGAAAAAAAACAGACTTTTTTCAAGAAAGTTGGAAGTCAAATCAATATCTTTGAAAAAAAACCAATTGTATGAAAAGAGTCTTGTTTTTTATTTTGATTTCTTTGTCGCTTGTAAGCTTTGATTCATCTGCACAAAACGCTGGTGACACGATATTTTATGACTCAGGTGACAAATACATCGGTGGGATGGAAAATGGTTTGGCTAATGGCTTCGGAAAAATGTACTGGTTAGACGGATCGTATTATGAAGGAAACTGGAAAAACAATTTCCAGAATGGAAAAGGAAAAATGGTTTGGTCAACAGGTGAAACCTATGAAGGCACTTGGGTGATGGGATTACAAAACGGCAAAGGCACAATGTCATGGACCAATGGAGATTATTACGAAGGTAGTTTCGTCGATGGACTTTTAGAAGGAAAAGGAACGTTATGGTTCGCCAACGGAATTATTCAAAAAGGAAAATGGAAAGCAAACAATTTTGTACCATAATTTCTATTTATTAAATAACTTATTCAACTTACGCTGAAATTTACGACGTGATCTTCTTAAAAGAACCCAACCATACATATACTGATTTTTATGACATCGCTCGATTTAAATCCACATGGAGAGTGAATGTTATTCTATGCATAGGACTATTTATAATATCAGCATTTTTTTCATTTCATAATACTACCACCTTTATCCAATATCTGTCTGGATTTATCATATCAATGACGGGTTTAATTTATTTACTTGTAACCAAACGATTTATAATTGTCTCGTATTTCAATGTTATAGCTTCGTTGATATTAGTTGACTCATCCATGTTCCTGGTAAAGAATCATCCTCATATAATTGAACCAATTTGGATGATTATTATTGCAATTTTTGCTTATTTCAATCTTGGTAAAAAAATTGGACATTCTGTATTAATGATTGTTACTATTAGTGTGTCTTGTTATTTCAATTTTCGCATAAATTCTAATCAAACCCTGAAGGAGAATTTTACTCAAATGGAATTGATTGGATTGATATTAGAATTTACCCTTTGCATGTTCATTATCGGTTATTTCATTCATAATTTTATAAAAACAACGGCACATGCTGAAGGAAAATTCCGACAAGCAAATGGTGAATTAAATGAACAATACGAAATGATACGTCTTCAAAACGAAGAAAAGACAGTGTTACTTCAAGAAATTCATCACCGTGTAAAAAACAACTTACAAGTTATAACGAGTCTTTTGCGATTACAATCTACTGAAATTGAATCCGAAGATGCAAAGGTTCATTTTACAGATGCTATTAATCGAGTGATGACAATGTCACTGATTCATCAAAAAATGTATCAGGAAAAGAACTTATCTCAAATGGATGCCTCTGATTATTTTAAAACACTCATTGACGATTTAATTCGTTCAACATCCGTTCAACTCCCAATTCAGGTAAATGTAACATCCAATTTGGAAAAAGTAGGTTCAAAAACTATTGTACCATTAGCGTTGCTTGTCGCTGAGCTTGTTTCAAATTCAATGAAGCATGCATTTGGAAATGAAGGGATTATTAATATCGTTTTTACATCAAATGATGAGGGTCAACTATTACTGAAATATGAGGACAATGGAACCTGGAAACCTCAAGAAAATCAATCCTCTTTTGGTCTTCAATTGATTGAAACTTTGACAGAACAATTGGATGGAGAATATTCAAGAAATACAACAAACGAAGGTACACTCTATAATTTCAAGCTTTCTAATATTGATGATTAACATCATTGATAAACTCATTTAAAGCATTTAAAAAAGCATCGTGCGCATCCATTTGAGCAGCATGTCCACAATTCGGTATTGACACAAATTTTGCATTCACAACATTTGCAAATTTTAATCCTTCTGCCTTTGGGAACAATTCATCATTTTCACCCCATAAAACAAGTGTTGGAATGTGTTCAATATCAGAAACATCGGAAATACGTGCTTTTTCAGTTGGCAAGGTTTGCAGAAGTAAGCGAAGTTCTTCATGATATTGGTCACAAAATTCGGAATACATCTGTTTCAACAAAAACTTCGGAACATGTGGTTTTTTGTATGTTGTCATGTTAATCAAACGCTGCAAATCTTGTGGGCGATCCATAACAAATAATTCATCAATTCTAGTTACCCCATAATTTTTACATACCGTATCCAAATGTGAAATATTAAACGTAGTTCCCGGACTATTTGCAATGACCAATTTTTGAATCATTTCGGGATATTGAGTAGCAAAATCCAATGCAATAAATCCGCCATAACTTTGACCAACCAAGGTTGCAGAATCAACTTTTAGATACGCCAATAATTTTTCTAGAGCTTTCGTTTGCGTTAATAAATTAGGTGTCTCGTTCGAATAACTTTTTCCGAACCATAACAAATCATAGGTAATAACGGTATGTGTTTTTGAAAAATGTGACAACTCTCGTTCCCACGTCATCAGTCCGTCTCCACCAAAACCATGAACAAAAACCAAGGTTGGACCATGGCCACCCTTCCAATATTTAATATGTAAAGAGTCTAAATCAAAATTTGCCGTTTCAATTGTATCTTTCCTTAATTTTTTTTCCGTTTGATTATTCTTCATTCTGACCAAATTGCATGATCCAAAAACAAGAAGAGTAAACGCGAGTAGGAATTTTGATGTCATGATTAGCTAACTATTAAATTTGAAGTAACTTTGTGCAAAAATACAATGTTTACAGGAATCATCGAACAATTGGGAGTGGTTAAATCCATTCAAAAAGAAAGTGATAATATTCACTTCACCTTGGAAGCACCATTTACATCTGAATTGAAAATAGATCAGAGCGTTGCACACAATGGTTGTTGTCTAACTGTCGTTGAAATTTCAGGAAATGAATACGTCGTAACAGCCATTCAAGAAACGTTGAATAAAACCAATTTAGGCACTTGGAATATTGGCACAAAAGTTAATTTAGAGCGTTGCATGCAGATGAATGGACGTTTGGATGGACACATTGTTCAAGGTCATGTCGATACAACTGGAACCTGTATTGCAATTGAAGATCAAAACGGCAGTTGGAAATATACCTTTCGCTACGAAAGTGCTGATTTGACAGTTGAAAAAGGTTCTATTACAATTAACGGAACTAGTTTAACCGTTGTTGATTCAAAAACAAGTGAATTTTCTGTCTGTATTATTCCGTACACATTCGAACATACTAACTTTCATTCCTTAGAAGTTGGTTCTACCGTAAATTTGGAATTTGATATTATCGGGAAATACGTTGCAAAGATGATGGGGAAATAAATTAATCGTAACCCATAAAATCATCTGGACATTGGAACATGCGTCGTTTGCTTTTTCGCGAATGATAATTTTTCAAGATGTAGCGATTGTCCAAATCATAAATCAAGCTTAATTCATGAGAACCAAAAGAAGAAGTTCTTAATCTAGAAACTGTAAAATCAATACTGTAAGTAATTCTTAAATTACGGTCTTGTGGTAAAGCCAAATGAGTTCCAAGCGAAAAAATGAACGAATCATAGCTTTTGAATGACATTAAATAAGTTCTATTTCTAAACCAAAGGCCGAGAGAAATTGGTTTGTTCACTAAAGACATTCCAATTGTGAATGTTTGAAATTCATTCTGACGTTCGAAAAGAAAACCTGGTGAATAAATATTGTTCCCAATTAACAATGAAAAATTACCATGAAGCGTAAATTTGAGCGGTAAATAATTGTAATCGCGAATAAATGCATCTTTGGGTTGATTCAAGTGATGAAAAGCAAACCCCATTGTTGCAATCATACGTTTGTACGCACTATTTCCTTTACTTCGCGCACTATTAAAACGCATTGCCATTCCGGTGCTAAAATCAGGATATAAAACTGAATTATACGTTGGCGCAACAAAATTGGTTGGATTCACATTTCCATGTACCTCATCATACTGATCTGAAAAAGTCAAACGCGACCAATCAATGGATTTATGAATTAGTCCTGCATTGATTCCAAATTGCATTAAAAAATTCTTTGTTTCAATTGGGCGATAAGAATAAGATAAATATCCTCCATTCGTACGAAGCAATCCTTCACCTGCAACGTCTGAAAAAGCCAAAACACCGACTCCTAATTTATTCACCACTTCACCTTCAAATGCAGCCGAAAAAGTATTGAATCGTCCTGGAATTGGAGCCCATAAATTACGTGCATGTGCTCTAAAAGTGTATCCCTTTCCGATGGCTGTCATTGCCGGATTGTAATAAACAGGATTATTCGCAAATTGCGAAAAGTTCGGGTCTTGCGCCAATACTATTCTTGTTGAAAGCAAAAATGCCCCAATCAAAAACAACTGATATTTTTTCACTCTACTTTTCATTCGTTAACGAATTACAGTTACAGTTCCTGCCTTTTTAAATTTCTTCTTTTTGTATTCTTTCCCTTCCCAAACAGATTCATCAATGAACACGGCCGTAACCTTCCAAACATATGCGTCTTGTTGAACAGGTTCTCCGTTAAATGTTCCATCCCATGCTTCTGTTGGGCGTCCATTTGCATCCAAAGCTGTTGTTTCCCAAATCAGATTTCCCCAATCGTCATAAATCAATAATTCAAACTCTTTTAAACCAACTCCTTTTGGAACAAAATGTGAAACCTCATAACTTGAATGTCCAGGATAAATCGCATTTGGAAGGAAAAGACCATGGAAATAATCAACATCAACAACAATTGTCATCGAATCATCACAACCAAAACTGTTGTTGGCATAGAGCGTTGCCGTATAGAAATTATACCCATTATATAAATGCGTTGGGTTAAATTCTGTCGAACTTTGACCATCTCCAAAATTCCATAGAAAACTTGTCGCATTTAAAGAATTATTTTCAAAGGCAACCATACCATTTGATTGGTCATTGTTCAAAATATTTTCATAATCAAAATCAGCAATTGCTTGTGGATGGATTAAAATTGTCGCATTGCTCACAGCAGAAGCAGTACAGCCTTCACCACCATAAGCTATCGCTGAAACCAAATAATTTCCCGCTTGTTGATAAGAATAACTAATCGGATTTCCAGTAATAAAGGTTCCGTCACCCAAGTTCCAAATAACCGAATCTGCAGTTGTGTTGGCGGTAAAAGACAGCATTGAATCTGCACAAATTTCAACAGCCGGACTCACAAAGTTTATTGTCGGAACTGGATAAACGGTTACAACTTGCTGTGCAATTTCCTGACAACCATATTGGTTCATTGCTGTCAACGTCACTGTATAATTTCCAGGCACCATGTATTGGCCTATTGGATTTGTTAATGTCGATGTTTGTCCATTTCCAAAATCCCAAGAATAACCAATCGCGCCAGTTGAAAGATTTGTAAAATCTATCGTTACAGGAGCTGTACAATTATAACTAGCAGTGAAATTCACAGTTGGCAAACCATGCACTGTTACATTTTGATAACTCGTATCAAGACAACCATTTACATTCTCAACAATCAATTGAGCAGTGAAAACTCCCACTGTTGAATAAGTATGATTTGGATTCGGTAAAACGGATGTATTTCCATCCCCAAAATCCCACGAATAAAATGCTGCTCCTGAACTTTGATTTGTAAATTGGACATCAAGTGGGACACAGCCATTACTTGGATTCAATGTGAATTGCGAAACCGGATTTACACTTACATGAACAGTTTGTGTAACAGACGCCGTACATCCATTTAAAAGACTTGTTCCAACCAGTGTAACTTGATAATTTCCAGATGTTCCATACACATGTGTTGGACTAGTGATATTTGAATTCGTTCCATCTCCAAAAGTCCAATAAGAACTCACCGCGCCAATAGACTCATTGATAAAACTAAATGGTGTATTGATACAAACAGAATCTGGCAATACGCTAAAATCCACAACTGGTGATTGATTCACTATAATTGTCACATTAGCAGTATCGAAACTACAACCATCATTTGCGAATAATGAAACATTATAGGTGCCAGCAGATGAATAGGTGTGAGAAGGACTGTATTGAGAAGAGGTTGTTCCGTCACCAAAATCCCAACTCCATAGAGTTCCTCCCAATGTGTATTGAGTGAAGTTTACTGTTAAATTATTACACGCTGTTGTTGCACTGGTGTTGAAAAATGCATTAACATTATTCGGTGTTACTGTAATTGTGTGGTATGCCGTGTCTGTGCCACATTCGTTAATAACAACCAACATGATTGTGTAATCTGTTGGTGTTGATCCAGTTGTATACGTTTGTTGAAATAATGAGTCTGTCGTAGCTGAAGTGACGCCATTTCCAAAATCCCAATAATAGCTATCTGGTAATCCTAAACTAACACTTGCAAAATTGGCCGTGAATGGTGAACATCCAGAATTAAAATCAGGACCAAATATTGCCGTTGGTGAAGGCATAACAATTACTGAATCATAATAATATACAGTTCCACACATGTTCGTAACAGCCAATTCGATTGTATAAATTGTGTCTGCAACAATTCCTGCAACATAGGTTACTGCGCCAGGATTTTGTAATGTACTAGTTTGTCCATTGCCAAAATCCCATGCATATGACAAACCAATTCCAGTCGAATTATTCGTGAAATTAACTGAAACAGGTCCACAAGACGAATCAGGTGTTAATACAAAATTTGGAACTGGTACTTCTCGGACCTCAATTGTTTGGGTTAATGAATCGACACAACCATAAAGAGTCGTCACTATTGCTTGTATTGGATAGAACCCAATTGTCGCAAAACTATGCGATGGCGAATTGACAGTTGATCCAGAACCATCTCCAAAATTCCATTGAGTAGAATTAACCAATGTACTTGTATTGTTAAATGTTTCAGCAACTGTCTCACATATGATTGGACTAAAATTGAAACTTACGACTGGTAAAGGATGAACATCAACGTACAATGTATCCGTATTGACACATGTTGTAATTGGATCGATATAAGAATAAACAATTTGATGTAAACCAACTGTTGCTACTTGCGGGTCAAATGTTCCCAAAGAAGCGTTTGTGATTCCAGTTCCTGTCCATGTTCCTCCGGATGGTGTACCAACCAAATTTTGAGCAGCATCTGTCAAACAAAACTCCAAATCATTACCTGCATTTACAACTGGTAACGCATGAATCGTCATGATCATTGTATCTCTTGTCAAACAATTTCCAGCGCCTGTTGTATAAACCAATGGGAAATTTCCTGCGGAATTTATGGTAAATAGGCCACTCGCATTCACATTTGTTCCTGTCCATGTTCCTCCACTTGGTAAACCAATAACGGTTGCGTTTACTTGGTCAATACAATATGCTGCATCCAATCCAGCATTTGCAAAAATCGGAGCAACAACTTGAACATCTTTTGAGTCCGAAGCCGTACAACCTGTGCCTAAAGTTACTGTGTAAGTTAAAGTAAACGTTCCAACCGAAGTGGGAGAAAATAATCCTGTGCTATTTACATCAGTTCCTGTCCACGTTCCTCCTGCAATCGTCCCAGTAAACTGCACTGGAATCGGCAAATTACATAATGTTGTATCATTTCCAGCATTCACAACTGGCAACGGATTAACTGTTACTATTGAATTTGCAGTATTCGAACAACCGAGTGCTGTAGTTCCAGTCACCGTATAAGTTGTAGTATTTGTCGGATTTGCAGTGGGAGTATCACAAGTTGTACAACTTAACGCAGTTGTTGGAGTCCATGAGTAATTTCCACCCACTCCAGCTCCATTCGCATTCAATACGATAGATTGACCATTACAAATCACTCCACTATTTACAGAAACAGTTGGTTGCGGATTTACTGTAATTACAGAAGTAACAAGGTTCAAACATGTTCCAGCTCCGTATGAATAAGTAACAGTGTGTGTTCCAACACCGGCAGTTAAAGGATTAAACGTCGGATTTGTAACTCCAGTCCCTGACCAAGTTCCTCCCAATTGTGAAGGATTAAGAATTGTGTTTAGATTAATAGTAGGTTCATAAACACATAGTGAAAACGTTGGGTCAATAGTTGGAATTACTGGCGGAACAACCGTCATAATCATTGAGTCAAGATTTATACATCCCGTTGCTGAAATTGTATATGTATAATACAATGTACTCGTTTCTGGTCCATTTGGAGTAAAAACACCACCCAATGTAACATTCGGAGAACCTGACCATGTGCCACCAAGAGGTGTTCCCAAAAGCGATACAGGAATTGGTTGATCACACAACGTTTGGTCGATTCCTGCATTTACAAGTGGCAAAGCGTTGACAGTAATAGTAGAAATCGCGGTGTTCGAGCATCCTTCTGTGGTAGTTCCCGTTACTGTATAAACAATTGAATTTGTTGGATTCGCCGTTGAATTTGAACAATTCGTACAGCTTAATGCGGTTCCTGGACTCCATGAATAATTTCCACCCGCACCAGCACCTGAAGCAGATAAAGCGGTTGACTGACCATTACAAATCGTTGCATTATTGACACTTAGTGTTGGTTGCGAATAAACCGTAATTTGAGTTGTTGTTGTAGATAAACACGTTCCAGTCCCATATGCATAATTCAACGTATGTGTCCCTACTCCAGCAGTTGCCGGAATAAAGTTTGGATTAGTTACGCCAGTTCCCGACCAAATTCCGCCTACTGGATTTGCATTTAATGTAGTTGTTAAATTGAAACTAGCATTGTTTGAACAAAGTGCATACGTTGGATCTACCGTTGGTACAACTAACGGATTCACGGTAATTATAGTTGAATCAATATTCGAACAACTCGTTGCTGGATTAGTATATGTATAATATAAAACAACAACTTCAACTCCATTTGGTGTGAAAATTCCTCCGGCTGACACGTTTGATGAACCAGTCCAAGACCCACCTGCTGTGGTTCCAGCCAATGTTACAGGAATCGCCTGATTACACAACGTTAAATCAGGTCCAGCACTTACAACCGGTAATGGATTCACAGTTACAATTGAATTCGCTGAACTTGAACAACCAAATGAATTCGTTCCTGTAACTGTATACGTTGTCGTAGTCGATGGACTCGCATACAACGAATCACAATTTGAACAACTCAATGTTGCGGATGGTGACCATGAATAAGTTCCAACAGCTCCTGCACCTGCTACTAACAAATTAACACTATCTGTATTACATATAGTTGCACTATTCACAAGTAATGATGGTTCAGGATTTACAGTAATTATTGAATTTACAGTATTCAAACATGTAGCTGAACCATATGAATAAGTTACTGTGAATGAACCAACTCCAGCTGTTGAAGGATTGAACAATGGATTTGTTACTCCTGTTCCTGACCATGTTCCACCCAAAGGACTAGGAGCAAGTTCTGTATTTAAATTCACTGAGGATGAATTCACACAAATTGAATACGTTGGATTGACAGTTGGAACCACTGGAGGACTTACCGTTACAACCATTGAATCAATCTGTGAACACCCAGTTGCAAGGACCGTATAGGAATAATATAAAGTAGAAACCTCTGAACCATTTGGTGTAAAAATACCAGCAGATGTAACATTTGGTGAACCAGTCCACGTTCCACCAGAAGGAGTTCCTGTTAGAGTATATGGTATCGCTTGGTCGCATAATAGTTGATCTGGACCAGCACTAACAACTGGTAATGGATTAACTGTAACAGTTGATATTGCCGAACTTGAACAGCCAAAAGCATTTGTTCCCGTCACCGTATAACTGATAGTTAAAAGCGGATCTGCCAATGGATTTGGACAAGATGTACACGATAAATTTGTTGCTGGAGTCCACGAATAACTTCCACCGACTCCTGCACCAGATGCAACTAACGATAAATTCTGTCCTGCACAAATAGTTCCGCTATTGACCGAAATAACAGGTAAAGGATTTACATTTATTGAGCTTGTAACTTGAACTAAACACGTTCCTGTTCCAAAAGTGTATGTCACTGGATGGCTTCCAACTCCAGCAGTTGCAGGATTGAAGTTTGGATTTGTAACTCCTGTTCCAGACCAAGCACCACCTAATGGATTTACATTCAATAAGGTATTTAAATTGGTAATTGCCGCGTTAATACATAAACTATCCAAAGGATCAAGAGTAGGAATAACTGGAGGATTAACGGTAACAATTAAAGTATCGGTATTTGTACACAAGGTACTTGGATTTGTATAAGAATAAACCAATTGAGCAAGCTCTACTCCATTTGGCGTAAAAATACCAGCAGATGTGACATTTGGTGATCCTGTCCACGTTCCACCAACCGGTGTTCCTGAAAGTGTCACTGGAATGGCTTGATTACACAGCGTTTGATCTGGACCAGCATTTACAACTGGAAGAGGATTAACTGTAACTGTTGAAGTAATCGAACTTAAACAGCCATAAACATTGGTTCCTGTTATCGTATATACTGTAGTTGTAGTTGGCGTAGAAATCGGTGAAGCACAATTGGTACATGATAAAGCTGTACTCGGAGACCAATTGTAATTTCCTCCGGCGCCAGCACCTGATACTGTTAAATTTGCAGATTGACCTAAACAAATTGTTGGCGAATTGACCACCAAAATTGGCAAAGGATTTACCGTTACTAAAACTGTATCTTTTGTAAAACAACTTGCGCTTGACGAAGCAGTAACAACATATTGATTAACGGTTGGTGCTGCCGTTGCATTCGTTAGAGAAACTGTTGATGCTGAAATACTCGGTGAACTTAATCCAGTAGTTGGTGACCATGAATAGCTAACACCTCCAACAGGTGCCGAACCAATAACACTCGAACCTCCTGAACAAAATTGAACATCAGGACCAGCATTTGCAACTGGTGGAGCAAAAACAATCAATGGTGTTGTTGCTGTTATTGAACCACAGACATTCGTTGCTTGCAATTGAACTGAGTAACTTCCCGGGTTTGCGTATAGCACTGGGCCAGGAATCAACAAATTCGAAGAGCTCGGGCTACCACCAACAAATGACCAACTATACGTATCCACAGGCTCATAGCAATTGTTAACTACTGCCGTAGGGGAAACTGATGTTCCTGCACATATTGATGGTAAACCAGCCAATGATACTTGTGGTGGCGCCTGTCCAACAACGGGTTGGTCAAATATAAATGTCCCACAAGAATTCGTCATTGTTAAGCGAACCGTATATTGACCAGGACTTACAAATTGAAATTCTGGTGCGAAACTCGTTGCGTTTGTACTATTGATAAAATTCCAGGTTCCTGTAGATGGAGCACATGTACTTCCATTAAAAATAACCGACCAAGTGTACGTTACATTACACGCATTGATCACTGTGGAAAGATTCGTTACTTGCGTATTAAATGGAACACATGCTGTTGCTGGTAATAATGTAAAATTTGGAACAGGTGGCGATTCAATACATACATTGGCTGAGTGAGTTGTTGTTCCACATGCGTTTTGAGTTGACAATGTAACAGTATAATTTCCTGGTACAGTGTATACATGTGAAGGACTTGTAAAGGCAATTGTTGTTAGCGTTTGCCCATCACCAAAATTCCACGTAAAAAGAGTTGAGGCGCTACAAGAAGAATTAAATCCTAAAACCGACGTGTTTAAAAACGTTATTGCTGATCCAACACAACCACTTGCAGGCGCAGTGAAATTGGCTTGTGGTCCTGAATACACACGAATTGGAGATATGCTTGCCAATGAACTATCGCAGGAATTGATTGCCTTCATTTTGAATGTATACGCGTTTCCTGGCTGTCCGCATGATGAAGTTGTATACGTGTGACAAATTACTGCTGGTGGTGGATGAGGTAAAGTGTCCAAAGGAGAACTATCACCATAATCTACAACATAATAGGTTGAACTGTGATTTGCTGAATAATTACTTAACGGAAAACACAAAGTCATTGGTCCGCAACCAGTTGTTGCTCCCGGATTAGCGGCTCCAATTGCTGGATTTGTGATATTAGAAACTAATTGATGAACAGTGTCTGAACAACCATTCGCTCCAGTAACAATGTAGTAAAGATCAAAAATATCACTTGTAGAATACAAATGATTTGCTCCCGCGCCTGGGAAAGTTGTCGCAGTAAAATTAGGCGAACCATCTCCCCAAATTATTGTATAATTTGCTCCAACAGTAGCTGAAGCATCATAAATTGTCATGTTATAATTCGAACCATCACAATTCTTGAATGAAGCAATCGGATCTACAATGACTGGTCCAGGTGTTTGCTGCACCGTTACAGTTTGAATCATCGTATCCTTACACCCAGCAGCATTCGTCACAATTAAACTAACATTAAACGAACTTGTGCCTGTACCTACTGAAACAAATTCATGTTGCGGATTGGTTTGAGAAGAAGTATTTGCTGATCCAGAAACAGGATTGCCGAAATTCCAAGCATATGTTAAACCTGAACCTGTAGATGTTGAAGTAAATTGAATTGGTGTACTCCCACAACCATTATTTCCGGTAAACGTAAAATTTGCATTCGGTGCAGGTGTAATATTGACATTGACATTGTCTGAATCAGTGCACCCATTGTCATCAGTAATTGTAAGTGTATAAACGGTAAAAACAGTTGAGGTACAGACTGGATTAGCGCAATTCGTACACGACAAACCTGTTGCTGGTGTCCATGAATAAGTGAAAGGAGCATTACCTGAAGCTGCTGTTCCCGCTCCTAATGTAACAGGAGCACCTGCACATTTGGTTTTGTTAGGACCCGCATTTGCATTGCACTGCCCATAACTATTCGCAAAAACGAATAAAAAAAGAATGGAAACAAGAAGTCTTGCAGTAGAGTGGCTTCGCATTACAATTATTAATTGCCACGAAGGTACAAGATTATTTGAGAATGAAAAACTTGATACTAAAGTATTTATGAAAATTGAATGGAACTATTTCCAATTTTTCTCAATTCTCTTCTTTAGAATTTTTCTGAAACGCTTAATTACAGTGTCACGACTAGAAACATTGCCGCATTTGATAATATCTGTCCCAATGAATTGGCCGTTTCTATAAAACATGAATTCGAAACTTACAGATACAACTTCATCTCGGTAAATTGGGAATAAATTCCCTGCATTCAACGCTGTTTTCAATTCATCTTTACGGTACGTTTTTTTGAACTTTTTGTCATAACCACGCACTGAAACCAGCACATATGTATCGATTCCTTTTGAAGCAACCAGTTTTTGAATTGAATCTGTTGCCAATATTGCCGCATCTTCACCTAACTTTAAAATATTCAAAGAAGGAACAGCCTTAATACCTGCGTCCGTTAGCAATTCTGTTAGATTAATTTCTAATGAATAACGATCTTCTTCCTTATCCAATTGACCAATAACCAAAGCATTTTTCAATTGAATTGATTCTTTTTGTGCTTGCACATTCACTGCAAGTAAAAGAAGTAAAAATAAAGTCAAATTTTTCATGTGCACTGGTGGTAGTTGGTTTTAATTAAAATATTTCTTTCGCAATCGCTTTAACCATCGATGAATTCGACATTGTGTAATAATGAATACATGGAGCACCTGCTTCTTTCAATTCTTTTGATTGCTGAATTCCCCATTCAATTCCCAATTGCTCCACTTGTTTGTTGTCTTTGCATTTCAACAATTCTTTTGATAAAGCTTCAGGATAATCGATCTTGAAGAATTTCGGAAGGAACGTAATGTGATCCATTGTTTTGATTGGCTTCAATCCTGGAATAATTGGAACATCAATTCCAATCGCACGACAAGCTGCAACAAAATCAAAATATTTTTGGTTATCGAAGAACATTTGGGTTACAATGTAATCAGCTCCAGCATCGACTTTCGCTTTCAAATACTGCAAATCGGTTGTCATGTTCATCGCCTCAAAATGCTTTTCAGGGTATCCAGCTGTACCAATACAAAAATCAGTTGGTTCCAATTGAATATCATCCATCATGTATGTTCCATGATTCATTTCACCAATTTGTTGAATTAACTCAACGGCATATTTGTGACCATCTTTGTGCGGACGAAACGTTGATTCTGTTTTGATTGAATCTCCACGTAATGCGAGTACATTGTCAATACCTAAAAACTGTAAATCGATTAAAGCATTTTCAGTCTCCTCTTTGCTAAATCCTCCACAAATTAGGTGAGGAACAGCATCAACTTGGTATTTATTCATAATTGCCGCACAAATTCCAACGGTTCCTGGACGTTTGCGAATAGCAATTTTCTCTAATAAACCGTTCTCACGTTCTTTATAGATGAATTCTTCACGGTGATAAGTAACATTTACAAAACGAGGTTTAAACTCCATCAAAGGGTCGATTCCGTCATAAATTGATTGAATACTTTTTCCTTTTAATGGAGGTAAAATTTCAAAAGAGAATAAGGTATCTTTTGCTTCTTTAAGGTGTTCTGTTACTTTCATTTCTTCATTCGTGAAGTGCAAAGATACTTTAGAAATCTGAATTCGGAATTTTACAGCTAAAAATTACCATTTTTTAAGACGGTTATTTCTGCAATTTTTAAATCTAAGTGGGTGGTGATTTTAATATTCTCTTCGTTTCCTTCAACCAAGGTGATTGGAAAACCAGCTTCTTCTACCAAACTTGCATCATCCGTTATTGCTGCATGAAATTCGCGTTCATAGGCAATTCTTAGAACTTCTGCTTTAAATACTTGAGGCGTTTGAACCAAACAATAATTGGCTCTTGGAACTGCTTTCGAGGTATCATCGAAAATCATTCGTAATGATTCTTTCACCGAAACAACTGGAATTACTTGTCCTTTTTCGCGCACTGTATCAAAACAGTTTTTAATCGTTTGATGATTGACCAAGGGCCGAACACCATCGTGTACTGCGATAAATTCACCCGTACATACTGAAAGGGCATTTTTAATTGAATGATAACGCTCAAAACCGCCTTCTACTAATTCATGTGGAATAGTACAATCCCGTTCATGCAATAATTCTTTCCAATACGAAACCCATTCGTTTGGTAGGGTAATAATCAATTGAGCGGATGAATCGTACTCATGAAAAATTTCCATGGTATGCAACAAAATTGGTTTTCCTTGCACCAACATAAACTGCTTAGGAAGTGTTCCTCCCATTCGTTTACCAATTCCTCCTGCTGTGATGATTATTGAAAATTGACCCATGACCCAAATATACGAAACAAAAAAAGGTTGTTGATAATAAAACCAACAACCTTCAACTATTTTTAAAACCGAATTATTTTAATTGATTCGGATCTTTTGCTGCTTTATCGCTTAATTTTTTTTGTGTTCTCAACCAGTAGAACAAACCGAAAAATCCAAGTACAATTACTGAATAGTTAAACATGTTCCCGATGTTGTCATAGAACCATGCTCCGTTCAATAAATCTCCAAGTGAGTGCCAAAAATTATTCATAATCCTTTATTTAGTAGTACAAAGAAAATCATTTTTCTTAAATCAACACTAGATTACCTTAAAATATTTACAGTTCTCGAAAAAGTTAAAGTATTTCTTGAACGGCTTGTGTTAATTCAACAAAATCTTCCACCGATAAACGTTCAGGACGCAATGTCAAAAAAGGATGATCAAATTCCTTCCCATTAATCAATTGTTTAATCGAATTACGAATCGTTTTTCTTCGCTGATTGAAACTCATTTTCACGATGCGAATAAATAATTTTTCATCACACGGCAAAGATCCACGTTCGTTTCGCGTGCAACGAATCACTCCTGATTTTACTTTTGGTGGTGGATTGAATACATGCTCATCAACCGTAAAACAATATTCAATATCGTAAAATGCTTGAAGCAACACGCTCATAATTCCGTATGTTTTCGTTCCCGGTTTTTCTGCAACACGCATCGCTACTTCCTTTTGGAACATTCCCATGATTTCAGGAATCTGATCACGGTAATCCAAACATTTGAAAAGAATTTGAGACGAAATATTGTAAGGGAAATTTCCAACCACGGCAAACTTATCGTCGCCCATGATTTTTTTCAAATCCATTTTTAAGAAATCGGCTTCAATAATTTTTCCTTCCAACTGTGGAAAATGTTGTTTCAAATAGGCAATCGAATCGCGATCAATTTCCATGACGTACAAATCCTGATTCTCCTGTTGCAACAAGTATTCAGTAATCGCGCCCATTCCTGGACCAATCTCCAACACTTTCGTGCAATCTTGATGCCCTTTGTGTTGGGCTGCAATTTTTTGACAAATGTTTTTATCCGTCAAGAAATGCTGTCCAAGGTGTTTTTTTGCTCTTACTGACATTTATTTAAATTCTTCAATTACTGATAAAATAGTTCTAAACGCTGCGAATTTTCCTGCATAGCGTTCTGAATGATCTTTTTGCAAAACAGGTGCGTGTTGTTGCTGGTACTCGTCCATTTTTTCTTGACTTGGTGATAAATACGTGATGGCATAAGTCACTCCGCCTTCTTCTTCACCATGCACGCGCGAAATTCTACTTTCAACAAAACAACCCGTTGCCATTACATCAGGAATGTGATTCGAACGCATCCAATTCACCCAATCTTCTGCAATTGCTGGGTCAATACTTACTGTGACATTGTATAAAATCATGGTGTAAAGTTAAGGAATAAACTCAAATTATATCTGCTCAACATTGCCATGAACAATTGAAGAGGCACGGAATCGAAACGTCATTCCTTGAAAATTCCTATTTTTACCTAAAAATAGATTCTATGCTCATGTCCATGACAGGTTTCGGGAAAACAACCGGAACATACCAAAGTAAAAAAGTATCAATCGAAATTCGTTCGCTGAACAGTAAATCCTTGGACTTAAATGTAAGAACTCCACCTGTTTACCGTGAATTGGAATTAGCGATTCGCAACATCGTGAGTGAACACTTGGATCGTGGGAAAGTGGATGTGAACGTGAATTTGGACAGTACAGGCGACACAAAGAATTTTACAATCAATAAAGATTTAGCCAAAGCGTATTATGCCGATTTGAAAGCGGTAAATGAAGCAATTGGTGAATCAACGGAAGATTATCTAGCCTTGATTTTGCGCATGCCAGACATTTATGTGAATGAGCGTGAAGAATTATCAGACGAGGAAAAAGCGTGGGTCTTGGAATTAATGAAAGATGCGTGTGTTAAATTGAATGAGTTCAGACGTCAAGAAGGAATTGCGTTGGAGAATGAGTTTACTGATCGCATTGAAGACATTCGTTCATTGTTGAATGAAGTTCCGAAATATGAAAATGAGCGCATTGATACGATTCGTGAGCGCATCAAAAAAGGCTTGGAAGAATTAGAAAATAGCAAACACGACGATAATCGTTTGGAGCAAGAAATGATTTTCTACATTGAGAAATTGGACGTTGCGGAAGAAAAAATGCGTTTAGCGAATCACCTTGATTATTATTTGGAAACGATGGTTTTACCAAAATCTGGTAAAAAATTAGGATTCATTTCGCAAGAAATTGGTCGTGAAATCAACACACTTGGAAGCAAAAGCAATCACGCTGAAATGCAAAAATTGGTTGTTGACATGAAAGACAATCTGGAAAAACTGAAAGAACAGATTTTAAATACCTTGTAATAAAGAATACACTTTTGACTTTTAATTTATGACTAAAAGCGGCAAATGCATTATCTTCTCTGCTCCTTCTGGTGCTGGAAAAACTACCATCGTTCACGCCTTGTTGAGCGCAGGAATTGGCTTGGAGTTTTCTGTTTCTGCGTGTAGTAGAGATCCCCGTCCGAATGAACAAGATGGAAAGGATTACCATTTTCTTGGAATCGAAAAATTCAAACAAGAAATTGAAAACGATTCGTTTATCGAATGGGAAGAAGTGTACACCAATAATTTTTACGGAACCTTGAAATCCGAAATCGAACGCATTTGGTCGAATGGGAAAACGGTAATTTTTGATGTGGATGTGATTGGCGGTCTAAACCTAAAACGCATTTTTGGCGATGCTGCGTTGGCAATTTTTGTTCAACCGCCGAGTTATGAAGAATTGGAGAAACGTTTGCGTTACAGAAGTACTGAAACGGAAGAAAAAATACAGCAACGCATGAGTAAGGCGCACACAGAATTGAGTTCTGCTCCTGAATTTGATGTTGTTTTAATCAACGACGACTTGGAAAAAGCCATTGAGAAGGCTAAAAACCTAGTTGTTGAATTTATCGAAAAATGAACATAGGATTATATTTTGGAACGTTTAACCCGATTCATGTCGGACATTTGGTCATTGCTAATTACATGGCCGACTTTACCGATTTGGATCAAGTTTGGTTGATTGTTTCACCACATAATCCCTTGAAAGAAAAATCGACACTTTTAACAGATTTACATCGATTAGCTTTGGTGAAAATTGCCATTGACGATAATCCAAAGTTACGTGCCAGTGACATCGAGTTTTCCTTACCAAAACCAAGTTATACTGCTACAACACTTGCCTATTTAAAAGACAACTATCCTCAACACAATTTCGCGTTGATTATGGGTGAAGATAATTTGAGAACATTGCACAAATGGTACAACCACGATGTCATTCTCAAAAATCACAAAATATATGTTTATCCGCGTGTTTTAACTGTTCAGGAGGAAGCAGAAGTTACGGGAATCAATTCTCACATTGGAAATGATTTTGCAGAAGATGCAAATGTTGTTTTTTGCGATGACGCTCCAGTAATGAAAGTTTCAGCGAGCTTTGTGCGCAATGCCATTCGAGATGGTAAAGATGTACGTTATTTGTTGACGGAACCCGTTCACAAGTACATTGAGGAAATGAATTTTTACCGGTAACTAAAAAGATTCAACTATTTGATGGATTTGAACGATTTGAAGTTTTGACTTTTTGACGTTTGTAAAAGTCTAGTTGTTGCAAAGACTAAATATCTAGTCTTTTAAAATTTCAAAAAATACACTAATCTCAACTATGTTTAGTTCTTTAGGATTTTTCGACAAATTTAATCATCAAATTCCTGAATCATTGAATCATCAAATTTTTTCTATTTGTCACTTCATAATCGGATGATACGCCACTTTTTCTTCATAGATTGAGTTGACCTGAATGTTTGTTTCAACCTTATCAGGATTCCAAATGTACAATTTCCCTTTCCCTTGTGTTTTAAAAAGATAGGTGTTTTCAATTGCTTCATTGGCATTTAACTCAACAATGCTGTAATCTTCTTTATTGTTGTAATCATACACTATTTTCAAGCCATTTGCTTTTGCTTCCAAATTGACGTATAATTTTGTTTCTGTTGAATAATGTTCAGTTACCGAAGGAAGCGAAGTAAATTCTTCCGATGCCTTCACGCGCACCAATTTGTTTTCTGCAATCAGCTTTTTAGTTGAACCAATTTTAATTTGTTTCTCAACAGGAATGTACTGATAGATAATTACTCCTTCAATTTCATTCAATGCATCGTTCAATTGTTCTGAACTAACAAACTCTGCAACAATCACTAACTCTGGATGACGATTTATGTCCTTCAATTGAACATTCGCCTCCATTGGACCAAAATGACTATCACGGACAATAAAGTCTCCTGGTTTTAGAACAGTTCTCATTGATTCATCGAAATTGGCAAAACTATAATGAATCAACTTTCGGTCTGGTTGAAACGGATTTTCGCCGTAACGAAAACTGAAAAGCGGATAATGGTAATAAACTTTACTGTCGTCTAATGTTTGTTGCTTCATAAAATCAGCAGCAGCTATTAATTGATGTTCGAGGGCAGTTGCTTTTTTAGGATAAATTTTGGTTTGCACCAAAGTCGTGACCAAAATCCCAGCAAAAATGGCAAATACAGCTGTAAATCCAACATGATTAAACAGCTTAAATCGACTCAAATAATAGAGATGAAGCAAAACAAAAATCGGAATTCCTTGAGTTGCAATTCGGGTCAATCCCAAAGCCCCATTTTGACCTGTTGCCAAAAAGTAAGAATGCAAAACAATTACTCCAACAACGATTCCATAAGCAAAAAACCACCATTCTAATTGTAAATCCTTCCAACGTTTCTTAATCGCCAAAATGATCATGGATGGTATTCCAAGTAAAACAATATAGAGTCCTGGGTTTCCAAGGTAATTTTTGTAAGAAATCAAATAGTGATTCCACGGACCTTTTCCATAGATTCCATTTTCCATGTTATAGGCAGAACGGGTAAAATACCACCAGAAATCATGGTAAACAATCAGACCAACAAATGCATACACGATAAATCCTGTCGCTAAAAATGGAATCTGTTTATAGGATTTATTGTAAAGAAGAAGGAAAAATCCCAATAAAACGGGTAATTGTCCTTCGCTGCGCATGAACGGCATAAGCGAAAGAATAATCGCGAACCACATGAACTTTTTCTCTTGCAACAACAACAAGGCTAACATTAAAGCCAAGTTGAATAAGGGTTCAGTCATTCCACCGAGTATCGTTTCGGAAAAGTCGTGAGCTACTAATAATATCAATGGAAAGAGCAATTGCAACCAAACTGAAACACCCAGTTTTGACAAAATCCGAAAAGCAATTAAAACAGTAGAAGTGAAAACGAGAATGTTAAACACGACCATTCCGTTGAACCCAAATTGGGCGAAAGGAGAACTAACAAGGATGAAGAATGGTTTACCCCAATGATGCAAGAAAAGTTCCGGTTGATACCATGAACCTTGAGCAATAAAAAAGTGCATGATGCCGTCGCCTGGATCAGTTGGAATTTCATTGTTCAACATGAAATAAACTAACCAAACAACACAAAATGCAAGTACGATGTACTTTAGAAAAGATGTGTTCCGAATGGAGTTAATCATAGAATTAAAGAACCATTTCAGGCACGAAATCCGGCACAACTAAATCACCTTCAGTAAGCGCTATAATTTCTTCAACTGTCACACCAGGTGCGCGTTCAATTAAATGAAATTTGTTGTCTTTTATTTCCATAACAGCTAATTCCGTCACGACCTTCTTCACGCAACCAACTCCTGTTAATGGTAAGGTACATTCTTTCAAAATCTTTGATTCGCCAGCTTTGTTTGAATGCATCATGGCAACAATAATGTTTTCTGCAGAAGCAACTAAATCCATCGCTCCACCCATTCCTTTTACCATTTTACCTGGAATTTTCCAATTGGCGATATCACCATTTTGAGAAACTTCCATTGCGCCAAGAACTGTCAATTGAACATGTTGTCCGCGAATCATTGCAAAAGACATCGCTGAATCGAAAAAAGCAGCACCTTCACGCACAGTAATCGTTTGTTTACCTGCATTGATTAAGTCAGCATCTTCTTCGCCTTCAAACGGAAATGCGCCCATTCCAAGAACACCATTTTCAGATTGAAATTCTACTTCAATTCCTTCAGGAATATAGTTCGCAACAAGTGTTGGAATACCAATTCCAAGATTGACATACCAACCATCTCTTAACTCTTGTGCAATGCGTTTTGCAATTCCAATTTTATCTAAAGCCATAATTCAAATTTGAAAATTCTTGAATTTGAAAATTTGACCCGAAATCGTGAATCATCGAATCTTCAAATTCTTGAATTATATAATCATTTTATTTCTGTCTAACCGTGCGTTGCTCAATGCGCTTCTCAAATTTCTCTCCTTTGAAAATACGTTGAACAAAAATTCCTGGTGTATGAATATAGTTTGGATCTAACTCTCCTGCAGGAACCAATTCTTCCACTTCAGCAATCGTGATTTTTCCTGCCATTGCCATCATTGGATTAAAATTGCGCGCCGTTGCTTTGAAAACTAAATTTCCTTCTGTATCACCTTTCCAAGCTTTCACTATTGCAAAATCAGCCGTTAAAGCAGATTCTAAAATGTGTGGTTTACCATTGAAAATGCGTACTTCTTTTCCTTCAGCCACTTCTGTTCCGTAACCAGCAGGTGTAAAAAACGCAGGAATTCCAGCTCCACCAGCGCGGCATCTTTCAGCCAAACTTCCTTGAGGAATCAAATCAACTTCCAATTCACCTGAAAGCATTTGACGTTCAAACTCAGCATTTTCACCAACGTAAGAACTGATCATTTTTTTGATTTGCTTTTGTTGCAACAACAAGCCTAAACCGAAATCGTCAACACCTGCATTGTTTGAAATACATGTTAAATCCTTTGTGCCCATTTTTACCAACTGAGCAATTGAATTTTCAGGAATTCCACACAATCCAAAACCACCTAGCATTAAAGTCATACCGTTTTCGATACCAACTAATGCTTCTTCAACATTTTTTACAACTTTATTCATTTCTTAAAAAATTATTTGGTCTGCCAAAGAATCGCTTGCTACCTCTAAGGTTGGTTCGCCCGAACAAGAAAACTGTTGCGGATCATAATTTGCTGGCGCTTCAAAATCGGTTGTCGATAAGGCAACAACAGGATCTTTATACACTTTCTGCATGTAGTAACCATAAATTGGCAAGGCCATTCTCGCTCCTTGTCCCCAGTTCATTGAACGGAAACGAACAGCGCGATCTTCAGCTCCAACCCAAACACCTGTTACTAATTCTGGCGTTAAACCAACGAACCATCCATCAGAGTTGTTTTGTGTTGTTCCTGTTTTACCTGCTGTTGGCGCAAGAACATTCCCCCACGATTGACCACCACGAAGACTTCCTGCTGTTCCTTGTGTCACAACTTTCTTCATCATCAATAATGTTTCGTAGGCTACATTTTCATTCAGGACTTCTTTTGAATATGGTTTCGCGTTATAAATCACATTTCCATTTCTGTCTTCAACACGTAAAATTGTCGTTGGACGATTGTAAATTCCATTGTTTGCGAAAATACATTGCGCACCAACCAATTCATATAAAGACAAATCCATAATTCCCAAGCACAATGCTGGAACCTCATCCTCTGGACGAAGATTGATATCCATCATTTTTAATAATTTAGAAATGGTTTTTGGTCCAGCGTATCCACCCATTTTTGCCATTACAGCCACGGTGATGTTGTTCATGGATTGTGCTAAACCTGTTGATGCTGTTACAACACTTGCATCTGATCCACCCGCATTTTTTGGACACCAACGATCGTCAATGTTCCCTTCAGCATCTTGTAAATCCACACAATACGCTCTGTTTTCGAATTGTGTACATGGTTTCACAACACCCATTGCCATAGCGGTACTATAAACGAAAGGTTTGATGGTTGAACCAACTTGACGTTTCCCTTGACGAACATGGTCAAAAGCGAAATGTTGGAAGTTTGCACCACCTACCCATGCTTTAACGAAACCTGTTTGTGGTTCGATAGAAATCAAACCTGCATGCAAGAATGACTTGTAGTAACGAATCGAATCATTTGGTGACATTAAGGTATCAACTTCTCCATTTTTCCATGAGAAAACACGCATAGATGTAGGCGTATTGAAATTCGAAACAATTTCTCCTTCCGATAAGCCTTGATCTTTCAATGTTGCATATCGCGGAGAATTTAAACGTGCAGAACGCATGATTCCTTCAGCAGCCTCATCTGTAATCGCATTGCTAAACGGATAATTTCTTGTACCACGGTTGTTGTCATCAAATGCACTTTGAAGATTTTCTTTTAAGTGACGCTCAACTGCTTCTTCCGCATATTCTTGAAGATTCGCATCAATCGTTGTGTAAATTTTTAGTCCATCTCGGTAAATATCCCAAGGCGTTCCATCTTGACGTTTGTATTTCCAGCTTCCATCAGCATTTCTTTCTAACAAAATAGCAGAAAGTTCTTTTCTCAAGGCTTCACGGAAATACGGTGCCATTCCTTGTTTGTGATCTACCTCTTGGTAATCAATAACAAGTGGTTTGTCTTTCAATTTATCGTATTCTTCTTGCGTAATTTTATTGCGCAATGCTTCGTTTTCTTCTTTACTGTTTTTCAACCATTGAAACAATACTTGGTTTCTTCGTGAAACAGCTCTTAATGAATCGGCAGCTCTCGCCTCAGCGATTTGTTCTCTAGAAACAGCTTCAGGAGCAATTTCCATTTTTGCAGCTATCTTTCTTCTGTAATTTTCAACCTTAAATGAATAAGGATTGTACAACGAAGGGTTTTTACACATCCCTATCAACATTGCAGCTTCTTCTTTTGCAAGGTCTTTCGGTTTTTTGTTGAAATACACTTTTGCAGCATTTTCAATTCCAACTGCATTGTACAAGAAATCAAATTGATTCAAGTACATCGTGATAATTTCTTCTTTTGTGTACAGTTTCTCTAAACGTATCGCAATGATATTTTCACGAGCTTTTTCGTTAATACGTTTTAATTTACGACCAATGTAACCTAAATCAGAACCCTCAACAGCCTCACCAGTTGCTTGCGCTAATTTTTCACGATCGCGCTGTTGAAGTGTAAACAATAATTTTGCTAACTGTTGCGTAATTGTAGATGCTCCACCAGCACCACCAACGCTCATCACCGCACGACCAATTGCACGGAAGTCAACACCTGAGTGATCATGAAAACGCTCATCTTCAGTTGCAATCAATGCATCCGTAACAAAGGGAGAAATTTCTTTGTATTCAACGCTTGTACGATTAACTTTCCAGTAACGTCCCAATTCAGTTTCACCGTCAGCAGCAAAAACAACAGATGCTTGCAATTCGGGTGGATCTGCCAACATTTCAACTGGCGGCAAATCATCTTCAGATTGGAATAAAAGCAAGGCGCATACAATTAAAAAAGGAAACATCCCGAAGCCCCAAAAGGCGTAGGTCATTTTCTTTTTACCCTCTTCAGAAAAAGTAACTTTTGTTTCTTTTCTATCCTTCATATTCAGATTTATTTATGTAAAAATAAAGATTTCTTTGATTCGTAAATTCGTTTTAAAATTTATTGAAGAACATCCCTTCGTTGACTATCCAATTTTAATAAAATGAACATCATCATGGAGAACGACATCATGGATGAACCACCATAGCTAAAGAACGGCAATGGAATTCCAATAACCGGTGCAAAACCAATGTTCATCCCAATGTTTATGGCAAAGTGATAAAATAAAATCATTGCCACAGTATAGGCATAAATTCGATTAAATGAAGAGCGTTGGCGCTCCGCAATCACAATGATTCGAAGCAACATAAACATGTATAAACCGAACAAAACAAACACGCCAAGAAAGCCCCATTCTTCCGCAAACGGACAAAAAATGAAATCCGTTTCACTTTCAGGAACGTGGTTACTTTCCACACTTGATACCGAAGCTTTATTGTAGCCTTTTCCTGTAAAACCTCCTGAACCAACTGCTGCCATTGCACGATTTCGGTTGTAATCATCGCCATCTGGATCTTCTTTCAGACCAAGAAATAATTCAATACGATCTTTTTGGTGTGTTGCCAATCCTTGGAAGCCATAATTGACCGTTGTTGCCAAACCAGAAGCTAAAATATACCCAAAGAGTACAACAAACGTTGCTCTGTTTCGATCTCTTCGCGACGACAAGAAGCGTAGAATCAGGAACATGATCAAAGCAAAAATGGTCAAGGCAATAATTACACTCCAAAAACCTGGAATTTTTACATCGCCCAGCCAAGAGAATTCTAAGGTTTCATTACTCATTAAAAGCGTAACAACACTTAAGAAAACAACAACAAACAAAATCGGAATAAAGTGACTACCCACCCACGTTTGTTTGAATTTGACGCCTGGAATGCTGTTCACTACTTTCAAAATCAATGGATCATACGTAATTCCTTCACGGTACATTACAAATAAAAAGGAAGTAAAGACCACGAATGTTCCAGCATCTGGTTGAAGCAGAATTAAAGACATTGGAACCAAAATAATCGCATTCGCCAATAAAACTGTTTGAATGTTCTGTTGCTTAACATTTACATTGCTGATGAATCTGGCGAGTAACAGTCCTGTTCCAATTTTGGCAAACTCAGCAGGTTGAATACCCATTGAACCAATTCCAAGCCATGCATGCGCACCATTCACAGCCGGCATGAACAGTACAATGACTAATAAAACGAGTGTAAACAAATAAATGGGAACACAGAATTTTCGGTAGATATCCGAATCAATTAGAAAGACCATTAACCCAAGGAAAAGCGAAACGCCTACCCACATAATTTGCTTTCCGTATTTCTGAGAGAAGTCGAAAATGTTTGGATGATCTTCATTGTAGGCTGTTGAATACACTGTTGCCACTCCCATGATTAATAAAATCATGTAGACAATGAACAATGCCCAATCTAGGTGAGCTACAAGTGATTCCTCTTTTCTCATTTTTTATAAGCAAAGTTTGCTTCCAAAATTATTTTCTCACGTTCTTTCTCCGTGATTTTACGTGTCAAGTATTTTTCAATCATTAAACCTGCAGTTGGAGCGGCCCAAAGTCCACCACCACCTTTTGCATTTTCAATAAACACAGCAATCGCAATTTTTGGTTTATACATTGGTGCAAAAGCAACAAAAACCGAGTGATCTTCACCATGTGGATTTTGTACCGTTCCTGTTTTACCACACACAATAATGTCTTTCAGCTTCGCACGTTTTCCCGTTCCTCCCGGTTCATGGACAACTCGGCGCATTCCTTCAACAATTGTTGCGTAATGTCTGGATTCTACCATCGCGTAATGCTTCTTACGGTATTCTGGTAAAGGTCCATTTTTCCCAATTGATTTCACGAAATGTGGTGTAATGTACCAACCTCGATTCGCGATGATTGCAGCAATATTGGCCATGTGCAAAGGTGTCAACATGACTTCTCCTTGACCAATCGAAATGGAACGAATCGTAGAAAAGGCCCAACGATGGTGACCGTACCATTTATCGTAATACGCTGCATCTGGAATTGTACCAGCACGTAAACCTGTAATGTCCGTTTCTAATTTTTGTCCCAATCCAAAACTGTGCATGTATTTTGCCCACAAATTCAAACCGATTTCTGCATCTTCGAAGTTGCTGCGTTTCTTTCCTTGTTGAATAATTCTTCTTGTTACGGCGTAATAATATGGATTACATGAATGTTTGATGGCATCCGCCAAATTTCCTGCGCTAGCGTGGTTGTGACATCCAACAACAGATTTATTACACGGGAAACCCGATTCTGGTGTAATAACTCCTTCTTGCAAACCAATTAATGAATTCAGTAGTTTGAAAGTTGAACCAGGCGGATATTCTGATGACAATGGTCGTGGAAGCAAAGGCATGTTTGGATCCTTCAACAATTTTGGATAATTCATGGAAATATTACGCTTTCCAATTAACAAGTTTGGATCATAGGACGGCGCAGAAACCAAGGCTAAAATTTCACCTGTGTTTGGTTCAATTGCCACAATACAACCACGTTTGTTTTGCAATAATTTTTCACCGTACGCTTGCAAAAGTATGTCAACTCCTAATTTCAAGGCTGGACCTTGCAAAGCTGTTGTATCGTATTTTCCATCCGCATACGGTTCAATCGCATTGTTCATTGCAGAGGTAACGATGTAGCGAATTCCTTTTCGTCCTCTTAATTCATTTTCATAATAACGTTCCAATCCAGCACGACCAATATTGTTTCCAGGTTTGTAGAAATGATCCGCTTTTACTTCTTCGGCATTCACTTCGGATAAGTAGCCAACGATATTCGCACCATTCGCAAATGGATAAGAACGCATACTTGTTACTTCTTCGTAAAATCCTGGAAAATCTTCTAAGTGAGGAGCAATGTTTGCAATTTCATCCAGTGTTAATTCTTTTAAGAAAGGATAAGCGCGAATTTTTTGATAGTTCGGGGTTGTTTTTCCTGTGTGCTTGTTGCGATAAACGCCTTCTCCTTCACGGATGTCAATGAAACGCTGACGTACTTCTTCTCTTGTCCAACCAATCAATTTTGCGAATGCGACTGTATCCAACTTTTTGATATCCGCCTCAACCATCATTAAGTTGTAGTACGTTCGGTTGGATACGATTTTCTTTCCGTTTCGATCAAACAACACTCCACGTGGTGGTGTAATTTCTTTTCGTTTTTCAGCAATTTCTTGTGCACGAAGTGTCCAGGTATCATCTATCACCTGCATATAAAAAATACGCATGGAATAGATAAGACCAACCAATACCACAAATGTGATGATTACATATTTTCGTGCGTCAAAATTCATCTTTCTTGCGGCTTAGAAACAAGTAATGCTTGCAATAACAAACAAATTAAAAAAGAAAGAGGTAAACTCACGAATGTTTTTTGAAGAATTAACAAAATGTCATTCAAACGGAACATTTCCATTATGAAAAACCAAAAATGATGAATGAATAAAAGTGTTCCGAACACGTATATAAACCAACGTGTTCCCATTTCGTAGATATTTCCTTCTTTCAAATTATCGTAGCCATCACGTGGAGCAAACATTTTGAAAATGACTGGGCGCAAATAAGCAACCAAGAGTAAGGACGAAGTGTGTAATCCGTAGGTGTTTGAGATAGAATCAATCGCCATTCCCATTACAAATGCAATTGCCAACAAATAAATTGTTCCAAGCTCAAACGGCAAGAGAATAATCAACAAGGGATACACCATTAACTGGATTCCCCAACCAATTTCCAACTGATTTAGTATCAATGATTGAAGAATCACCAACAGCACAAATCGAATACTATGTTTAATTACCTCATTCATCTTCTTTATCCGCTGGAATTAATGCCTCAATGGCTTGTTGTTCTTCTTGCATTAAGTTCTTAATGACGTAAACACGTTGAATCGTTCTGAAATCTTCTGAATAGCGAATGGCAACATCCCACAATGGTTTACCTTCAACCGCATTCAATTTTCGCACATGACCAACTGTTAATCCACGTGGAAAATAACCTGAACCACCGCGTGTAACAACTTTCGACCACAATTTGATTTTTAAGTCATTTGAAATTCCTGTAATTGATCCAATTCGTGGATCACGTCCATCCCATTTCAACAAACCGACCATGCCAATTGGTTCAATCATTACATCCAAGTTGATATCTTCGGTTAATACCGTTTTTACAACACTGTAATTCTCACTTGTATTGTGAATGATTCCAACAATTCCTTTTTCGGAGAACACGCCCATGTTGCGCTTAATTCCTTGTTTAGAACCAACATTTAAAGTGAAATAATTATTGCGTTTGGTGACAGTTGAATTAATAACCGTCGCTGGAATGTATTCATATTGTTGACGGTACAAGGTATCATCAATTTTAACCAATCCATATTGCAAACGGTGGAAACTTTGTGGTAAGCGTTCTCGCAACAAAATGTTTTCACGTTGCAAAGCATCGTTGTTTTTGCTCAAGTTAAAATGCTTCGTTACATCGTTGCGCATTTCTAAAATTGAACCATTGATGGAGGATGCAGTTGTTAAATATTGCGCACGTGGAAACTGTAAAAAAGAGAAATAAGTGGACAGTGCAAAGATTTGCAACACCACAAAAACCAAGAATACACGGAAACGCCTAAAAAAGGCTATCAAATTGCGCATGCACAAAGATAAAAAAGTCCCGGTAAATATGTACCGGGACTTTCAAATTAATCTCTAATCAAGAATTGGAAGCGATCAATGTTTTTCAAAGCAATGCTCGTTCCTCTGGCTACAGCTCTTAGCGGGTCTTCCGCGATGTGAACTGGTAGCTTTGTTTTCGCTGAAATTCGTTTATCTAAACCTCTCAACATCGAACCTCCACCTGCTAAGTAGATACCAGTTTTGTAGATATCTGCAGAAAGTTCTGGTGGTGTCATCTCCAAAGCACTTAAAATCGCTTCTTCGATTTTCGAAATTGTTTTATCTAAGGCGTGGGCAACTTCCGAATACGTAATGATAATTTCCTTTGGAATTCCCGTCATAAGGTCACGACCACGAACGGCGAAATCTTCTGGTGGATTATCTAATTCAGGTAAAGCGGCACCCACTTCAATTTTAATTTGTTCTGCTGTACGTTCACCCACCAAAATGTTGTGTTGACGGCGCATGTATTCTTCAATGTCATTTGTGAAATCATCACCCGCAATACGGATTGATTTATCACAAACAATTCCACCCAAAGCAATGACAGCAATTTCAGAAGTACCACCACCGATATCAATAATCATGTTACCCATTGGTTCTTCAACATCGATTCCAATACCAATTGCTGCTGCCATCGGTTCGTGAATCAAATATACTTCTTTCGCGCCTGCATGTTCAGCAGAGTCACGTACTGCACGTTTTTCAACTTCGGTAATACCTGATGGGATACAGATTACCATTCGTAATGTAGGGTTGAACAAGCTTCTTCCTGGATTAATCATTTTGATCATTCCACGAATCATTTGTTCGGCACTTTGGAAATCGGCAATTACACCATCTTTCAAAGGACGTACGGTTTCAATCAATTTATGGGTTTTCCCATGCATTTGTTGTGCCTTCTTACCAATGGCAACAACTTTACCCGATTGAATATCTTTTGCAACGATTGAAGGCTCGTCAACAACCACTTTATCATTCATGATGATAAGCGTATTTGCCGTCCCTAAGTCGATTGCAATTTCTTGCGTTAAAAAGCTAAATAATCCCATGTTTTTTTGCTCGCTTCTTTTTAGTAGCTTATAATGTTAAGCAGTTTCTTCGTAAAATTTGAATTTTTGTTACACTTTTCGACAAATAAATGTTTTTTAGTGTTTAAAATGTCTGTTACCTGTGAACACCATTGCCATGTTGTGTTCGTTACAGTAATCAATTGATAACTCGTCTTTTATCGATCCACCTGGTTGAATAACCGCAGAAATTCCAGCATTGTCTGCAATCTCTACACAATCAGGGAATGGGAAAAATGCGTCCGACGACATCACTGCTCCTTTCAAGTCAAAACCAAACGATTTTGCTTTGTGGATTGATTGTGTCAAGGCATCAACACGTGATGTTTGTCCTGTTCCACAAGCTAACAATTGATTGTTTTTTGCTAAAACGATCGTGTTTGATTTTACGTGTTTTACAATTTTGTTTGCAAACAATAAATCTTTCACTTCAGCATCTGTTGGTTTTACGTTTGTTTTCGCTTCCAACTGATCGGCTGTCTCAGTAATTAAGTCTTTATCTTGTTCTAAGATTCCGTTCAAAATTGTTCTGATTTGGCGTTTTGGTAAAGCAACTTCTTTTTGAACCAAAATGATTCTATTTTTTTTGCTTTTCAATAATTCCAAAGCTTCGGCATTGTAACTTGGTGCAATCACAACCTCACAAAACAATTCGTTGATTTCTACTGCTGTTTCTAAATCAATTTCACCATTGGCAATTAAAATTCCTCCGAACGCACTTACTGGATCTCCCGCTAAGGTATCCACATATGCTTGTTTCATTGTTGGACGAATCGCTAATCCACAAGGATTATTGTGTTTTAAAATAGCAAACGTTGGCGCTTCGTTTTTAAACTCAGCCATTAAGTTCACTGCAGCATCTACATCTAGTAAATTGTTGTAAGACAATTCTTTACCGTGTAATTTATCAAAGATTGCATCCAAATCGCCATGGAAAATTCCTTTTTGATGTGGATTCTCTCCGTAACGCAAAACCTGTGATTGTTGCGTGCTCACTTTCAAGATTTCTTTTTCTCCTTTGTTGAAGTAATTGAAAATCATTGAATCGTAGTGAGAAGAAACATTGAAGGCATCGCGTGCGAAAGATTCACGTTGTTCGATTGATGTTGTACCGTTTTGGTTAACAAGCATTTCGAGAAATTCAGCATATTGAGCTTGAGATGGGATAATCACAACATCCTTGTAGTTTTTCGCAGCTGCGCGAATCAAGGAAATTCCACCGATATCAATTTTCTCAATAATGGCAGCATGATCTGCGCCTGAAGCAACCGTTGCCTCAAATGGATACAAATCAACAATCACTAAATCAATTTCAGGAATGTCAAATTCTGCAATTTGCTCTTGGTCTTCTTGTAAGTCACGACGATTTAAAATTCCACCGAAAACTTTTGGGTGTAATGTTTTCACACGACCGCCTAAAATTGACGGATAAGAAGTTAAGTCTTCTACGCGCTCAACTGGAATGTTCATCTCTTCAATGAACGATTGCGTTCCACCTGTCGAATAGATAACGACGCCGTTTTTGTGTAACTCTTGGACAATCGGTGCTAAACCGGTTTTGTCGAAAACTGAAATTAATGCAGAATTGATTTTTTTTGATGTACTCATCTCCTGAAAATGTAAGAAAGTGCAAAATTAGTCTAAATTTTCTGACCATCAAGGTTTAAAAACAAAAAAGGGATGAAATTCACACAACTAATCAAATGGTCATATATTTCAGTCTGCAATCAGTACTTTTCCTGATTCCAAAATACCATCACTTGTTTGGTAAACATATTGATATAAACCTTTTGCAAGGTCGTTCAACAAAAAAACATTTTGAACTGAAGAATAACTTTCATTCGCTATTAATCTTCCTGCAGCATCGTATAATTTTAGATTGCCTGTTGTGTTTGGATGTAACCATAACTCGATTATTCCAGGATTTCCCAATGTGGATGGATTTGAAAACACATATACCAAAGGTTCATCACTAAATTGATCTGGACAACAACTCGGACACTCTATGAGTGAAAAATTGTCCAAATAACGGTAATCTATTTCACCAGAAGTAGTTGAGTCGTATGAAACAACTTTTATTACTTCAGACGCATTGTGGAAATTTCCTAGAGCAAAAGCTTTTTCATTTCCTTTGGCTTTGAAGCAAGTGGAAATTTTTACCCAATTGACCGTATCCTCCATTGGGATTTCTTCTGACCAAATTTTATAGCCATAAGGTTCGTAATCATTTACATCAACGATTGTATCATACGTTAAAATCAAATCGATTGCGTTTGATTTTAATATGCCCTTATCTGCTTTACTCATCCAAAATTCAAACAAGTAAATTCTATCTTTTATTAAGCTGTGAACAAATTTCCCAGCTGCGTAATCGCTTTTACAATAATAACAATCATTTAAATTATAAAACCAGTCCATTGTTACTATACCTAGGTAAAATTCACCATCTATATTTGACTGATTACCAAAAGAATTTTGTGGAACATAATTATGACTTGAGCTTGACGTTTGGGATGTGAAATAATCTGTTGTCCAGACATAAGGTTTCCACCAATCAATACAGAAATCATAACCAGCTAGGTTATTAGGTAATTCTGAAAAATTCTCAACAGATGGATTTTTAATCAAGTTTTCCTGCGCAATCCCAAAACGAGCCAGCAACAGCAAAGCAGAAAGACAGAAAAGTCTATGAAAATGGATGAAGGTTCGCTGTGTTGTCATTGAATCGGTTGAGCTGATTTCTTGGAATAAATGTAGTGAAAAAAGTTTAACTCAAATTCGTTGCGATAATTGAACGTATGTTTTGATTGAAATTGCTAACATCTTTGAACTGATTTTCAATATAATTTCAACAAGCCTTTGCGCTCTTAGCGCCTTTGCGTTAAATAGAACAACGCAAAGAAATGAAGGCCCATTGAATTCTTGTTTAATCACCACAGAGACACGGAGAACACAGAGTTTATTCACTTCGTTCATGTTTGGTCGATTAAGAAAGCAACTCTGCGCCTCTGTGGTAAATTTCCCAATTGCAGGACAGGGAGAGTTAAAAACGAACATTAAATTGAACTTTTTTGAGTTATTTCTCACTGCTTAAAATTCCTTAACTTCGTTGAAACAAATTTGCGTATGATTAAGGTTTGCTTGGTGGAAGATGAAAAAAGTTTGGCTGATTTAATTCAGTTGAATTTGGAATTGGATCAGTATGACGTAACGTGTATTCACAACGGTCGCGTTGCCTTTCAAAAAGCGCAGGAGTTAGCCAAATTGGATTTAATCATTTTGGATGTCATGTTGCCAGAAGTAAGTGGTTTAGACATTTGCAAAGAAATCCGCAAGCACGGTGATGTTCCAATTTTGTTTTTATCGGCGAAAGGAACTACCGAAGATCGCATCGCTGGATTGAAATTGGGAGGAAACGATTACTTAAGTAAACCTTTTGATCTCGAGGAATTGTTGTTGCGCGTCAATATTCTAACAAAACATTTAACCCAAAAAACAACGCAGCCGAGCACCTTGATTATTGGCGGAAAAGAAGTGAATTTTGAAACTTTTGAAGTGAAAGATTTACGTTCCAACGTTGGTGTAACCATTTCGAAGAAAGAAATAGAATTGCTGAAATTGTTTGCTGAGAAAGAAGGCATCGTTATTTCACGTGATGAAATCTTGGATAAAATTTGGGGAAAAGACCAATTTCCAACTTCACGAACGATTGATAATTACATATTATCGTTCCGTAAATTGTTTGAAGACGATCCGAAAAATCCAGTTTATTTTCATTCGATTCGAGCTGTTGGTTACAAATTTACGGCATGACTGCCGATTCGTGATTCGTGATTCGTGATTATCCGCCGCGGCGGATGCTGCCTGACGGCGGTCGTGATTTAAGGGAAAATAGAGGTCGAATTGGATTAATTTGTTAAACATCCTAAATTTAAAAAATAGTGTTGTTTCTCTTTGTTATTTTTGCGCATTGAAGAATTATGGAGAATAAAGAATTACAAAAACAATTACGTTACGATACAGCTTATTTAAAAATGGCTGAATCTTGGTCACAATTATCACATTGTCAACGCAAAAAAGTGGGTGCAATTATCGTAAATGATGGAATGATTATTTCCGATGGATACAACGGTACGCCAGCTGGATTTGACAATTGTTGCGAAAATGAGCAAGGTGAAACGAATTGGTATGTGTTACACGCGGAAGCGAATGCAATTTTGAAAGTGGCGAAATCGACAAATAACTGCAAAGGCGCAACGTTATATTTAACCTTGTCTCCGTGCAAAGATTGTAGTAAATTAGTACTTCAAGCAGGAATTACGCGTGTGGTTTTTAAAGATGCATACAAAGATACTGCTGGAATTGATTTCCTAAAAGATGCGGGAATTGATATAATTCAAATTGAAAATACTGATGGAGGAGAATTCTAACGTTAATTATCGCTTGCCACTGTTGTTAGCTCTGACGCTAACTATTGGGTTGGTTCTTGGAAATTTATTGAGTCCTGGAAGTTCTGATTCCGAACTTTCTGGTGGAGCTGCGAAATACCGCAAAATGCAAGACATCATTGAAGTCTTGGATAAAAAATACGTGGATTCCTTGAATGGCGAAGAGTTGTTCGAGCAAACGATTTCTGACATGTTGCACAAATTGGATCCACACAGTAATTACATTGCTGCGAAAGATTTAGCTGAAATGACTGAATCCATCAATGGTGAATTTGGTGGTGTTGGTGTTCGTTTCTTCATTTTACGCGATACGGTTTGCATTACAAACGTGATTGCCTTCTCGCCTTCTTCAAAAGCAGGATTAAAATCAGGAGATAAAATCATTGAAGTGAATGGTAAGAAAATTGCCAAAAAGAAAATCACGAATGATAAAGTTATGTCCTTGCTGAAAGGAAAAGAAAACACCATCGTGACAGTGAAAATTGATCGCAATGGAAAACAATTCACCAAGGAAATCGTTCGAGGTGCTATTCCAATCGAATCGGTGTTATCGGCCTACATGATTCAACCAAAAATTGGCTACATTAAAATTGAACAATTCTCTGCAACTACAACAGATGAATTTAGAAAAGCTGCTGAGTATTTGAAATCGAAAGGAATGACCAAAATGATCCTCGATTTGCGTAACAATGGCGGTGGAATTTTACAATCAGCTACAGATATTGCGGATGAATTTTTGAAAAAGGATTTAGTAATCGTGAAAACGAAAGGTGAACACACACGCTCTGAAGTTTATCGCTCAACTGGCGGTGGAATGTTGGAAAGCACAGAATTGGTTGTTTTGATCAATGCGCAATCAGCTTCTGCTAGTGAAATTTTGGCTGGAGCAATTCAAGACAATGACCGCGGAACGATTGTAGGTCGCCGTTCGTTTGGAAAAGGTTTGGTTCAAGAAGATGTGAAATTGCGTGATGGAAGTAACTTGCGTTTAACGATAGCGCGTTATTATACACCAACTGGACGTTGTATCCAAAAACCGTATAAAGAAGGCTACGAAGAATACATGAATGATCAATTGGATCGTTACGATAGCGGAGAATTGTATGTGCAAGATTCAACGTATTTCAATGATTCTTTAAAATACAAAACACCAAAAGGAAAGATTGTTTACGGTGGCGGCGGCATCATGCCAGATGTATTTGTTCCACTTGATTCTTCTGGTTCAAGTTGGTATTTCACAGATTTACGCTATTCGCAATCCTTCAATGCCTTTGCCTTCGATTTCGTGCAAAACAAACGCAATGCTTGGAAGTCAGTTGCTGAGTTTGACAAAAAATTCACGGTGAATGATGCTATCTTAAATCGCTTCACGGCATTTGCTGCGAAAGAGTATAAAATTAAGTTTGTGAAAAGCGATTTTGCACACAGTAAATCGTTGATTGCACGCACCTTGAAAGCAGAAATCGCTCGACAATTATGGTTGGAAGATGGCTATTATCAATTGGTGAACAAGTTCGATCGCGAAGTGCAAACTGCCATTAAACAATTGAAATAATTTTCGTTTCAATGAAGTTCATTTCACTACAAGCGCTCAGAGTTGCACTGAAATTTGAAGGAGATTTTTCAGATAAATCTCAGTTGGAAACGGTGTTTTCGCTCATCGAATCTGCTAGTGAACAAGGACAATTGGAAGTTGATGGACAAGCATTTTCCACACACGAACTACAGCACTTCCTTCAAGAACTCGATTTAACGAAAGTTGTTTTCTTGGATTGGATTGACCAACATACTTCTTTAAAATCTTTGCTTAACGGAAAGGTTCCAACGAACGATTTCACCGATGCTCAAAACTGGAAAGGTCACACGATGTATGCGTCGTTTCAAGGATTTTTAAGTCCGTATTTGTTGCCACAATTGTTGCGTTTCAAAGAAAATGAGGTCTTTGAAGTAACGGTTCGCGCGTTTTCATTTGCGCAATTGCTACCTGAAACAGATCGCATGTTCATTGAGCAACTGTTGTTCAGAGGCATTCAAGAACGATTTGATGCTTCAAAAGAGAAGATGATTGCAGCAGCAAACGAACAAGCTTTGTTGGAAGAAATCCATGTGTTTTGTTCGGATGACATGTTGCGTGGATTGAATTATTTATCGCGCTCGTCGTATGCCACGAAATTATGGTATGTTGATCAATTGTTGTGGATTGTAAAGCAAAAAGCGTGTACAGTTCGCTTAGCCAATTGGTTGTTGAAACAGTTGGAAAAGATAGAACTCAATCCAGAACATTTAGAAAAGATTACTGAACTGAAGCGCGACTTAAAAGATGGAAAGATCCGCGTGAAAAACACCTTGATTCAAAACAAGATTCATGTTTCGTTTCGTTCGATTGCAGCAAGTTCACTGATTGTTGGACTATTGGCCTTGGTTGTTTGGATTGTTTGGAAAAAACCCTTTTCTGAAACACCAAACGATATCAATCAATCAGCAACGTCATTTGAACAGTTCACGAAAGAAGAACGCATCAAGATTGATTCCATGCTCACGGAAATTGAGCACAAATACCAACCAGAATTGTATGACACAGCAGCTTACAATCCGTTGATGGGGAATGGTGTTTCCTTGGCGATTCGTGTTCCTTTGAAAAACGAGCGCATGGAAGAATTATACAAGGATTTTTTAATTGATGCTGATTTACACAATTTAGGCGTTTACGATACAACGCGTCCGATTTTTACAGCGAAAGAACGTGCGAAAGCGTTCTATAATGGCGTTGATGATTTGAACAAAAAAACTGGCAAGCACCTAACCATGTTGAAAAACGAATCGGGTTATGATGTGTATTGTTTTGTGTACAGCAATCAAAAGAAGGGAGATATTTATTCTGCAGTTGTGAAAAAAGGAGCCAGTATCAATTTACACTTGAACAGTTATGAGCAAGTGTTGTTTGTTCCAGGTAACAAATTAGGCAAGTACAAAGCGCCAAAAAACCAAGCGGAATTACCTTCCAAGACCTTTGATCATCATTTTACGGAGGTGGACATCAACTATACGGAAGGCATCAACACGATTTACTATTTAGCGAACCCACAACCGGGAACGAACAAGCTTTTACTCACAGGAGACAAAGGAACGTATTTCACTGTTGTTGATTTGTACGGAATTTTGGAGTTGTTTTAATTATCCCTTCAATCTAGAACGAATGGCGCTGTGGGATGTGATGTAAACACCTAAGAAAATCACCAACATGTAGGCAATTTTTTCGAGGGTAATGGTTCCCGTGTAATCCGCTGCAATGCCGAGTGCGCTAAACGAAAATGCGAAGAACATCACCATTACGGGTTGGAAATAAATGTAGGCGCTTGAAACAGATGGTGTGAGGTATTTTAAACCGTACATCGTAAGTAAGTACGTCATGAAGGTAACACCCACCACCACATAGACAATTTTCAACCACGCTTCGGTTGGAATAACAGCGAAATTTGTTTGGAACAATTCAGTTAAAACTGGTGGGTAGATGAACAACATTCCCAGGCCAAAGGTGAAGACGTAGGTGATGACTGTTAAAGGAGAATATTTTTTCATCAATGGTTTTGCGATTACCAAGTAAATGGCATAACTCAAGGCATTGATAAAGAGAAAGAAATCGCCTAACATGGAATCGCCTTTTCCTGTTCCAGCCGTTAAAGTGAGTAAGATGGCGCCGCTTGTTCCCAAGAGAATTCCAACTGCTTTTGTGACGGTAATCGATTCTTTTAAGACAAAAAACGAGAGAATAACGACCAAAATTGGGTTGAAGGCCATGATGATTCCCGAGTTGATTGATGAGGATAAATTCAAGCCGTGGAAAAAGAACAATTGATTAATGGCAACACCAAACAATCCGCAAAAAGCAAGTAAGAGTAGATCTTTTCGTTCAACACGTTCGCGCACGAAAAAGGCTTTCACCAACCAAAACAACACGGTTGCTCCAAAAGCTCTGAAGAGGATGAAAACGTTGGGTGTTAAATAAGCTGGCATTACACCTTTCGCGAGTACGTGACTTGCTCCATACAATGTATTCACCAAGAAAAGTGCGATGTGCGCAGAAAGGGATTTGTTTTTCATTTACTTGTTAAACGATTCCACCGCAGCGGCAACATCTTTCTTAGCATTGCCAATGAATACCTCATCGCCGTTGATCATAAACGGACGTTTCAAAAAGGTGTATTCTTCCAATAAATACTTGCGGTAATCGGCTTCTGTTAAACTCATTTCATTGAGTCCAAGTGATCGGTATTTAATCGCACGTTTTGAAAATAAAGCTTCGTAAGAATCCACTTTTTCTTTGATCCAATCCAAGGTTGTTGCATCAATATTTTGCACTTTGATGTCTTGCAATTCAACGTCTTTTCCGGGATTAATTTCCTTTAAAATGCGCTGACATGTGTCACATGAACTTAAATAATAGATCTTTTTCATCCTTGTTTAATTTCCTCCTTGACCTTCTCTGTATCGTTTGTTATCGTCGTCGTTGCCTTTCGCCGCTGGACATCCTTTTGCTTTTTTCTCGAATAAATAAATCAATTTCAAGTGGAACAAAGCAGGAACATAGTTCGATGAAAACCAATGTGTTGCTGCGCATCCACCGCGCCATTGTGCAAAACCAACAATTGGCATTTGAACACCTGGAATGAAGTAACTTCTGCGACTCATTTTAATTCCAAATCCTAAATCATAATGCAATTGTGCTGCAAATGGCTTCGAAAACCATTGTTCACTTGAGGTTGTTCCATCATAACTTTGACTTCCTTCTAATAAGCGGTAATCGAAGTTCACTCCCAAGCCATTGTCAATGAAGAATTTTTTCGAAAGATTGATGTTTTTGTGCAAGGTAAAACGACCGTAAATGGAACCATTGTAAAACGAACCTTTTCCAGTTGTTGTAGATAATAATTGATTCGAAAGGTTGTAGTAATTGATTGTTGTTTCCTCTTTTCCTCCCAAGTATTTGAAGCCAAGACCCCAATCGTAATACGACACAAGAACCGTTTTCAATTTAGTCGATAATTTCGAACGCTTTTTCGGGAAATGAGCCAAACCAACTTCTAGAAAGAATCCTAATTTTCCAGCTGGATCAAAGGTATAATCCATAGGTCTTCCAATTGCATCTGTCGTTGCATACGTTGGATTGTTTTTGTCAGAGCGCGTAAACATGTAGGTTGGCCCGCCCGAAACTTGTAAACCAAAATAACGGTAATCTTTGTAATCGGCTTTCCCAAAAACATCCCCTCTTTTCTTCCCAGGCGTTAAATCTCTTTGAGAAAAAACAACAAACGTTGAAAGGATAAATACAGCTGAAAGAATTCTCTTCATAGTTCCAATTTAATCAATTAACACAAGGAAAGGATTTTCTGCATCACTTCTTCTGAATCCCAGTTTTGTTCGATGTTTGGCATCTCCATTACTTGATCCATGATTCCATTTTGCACTTGTCCTTGCTTGTAAGCAACACTGTAACGAATTTCGCTAAAAGTTACTTGTGAGTATAACGGCATCCACTTTTCTGGATACAATGTACTAAATTTCGCTTCAATTTTTTTACGCAATAAGAACGCTGGATCTGCAACGAAATCCCGCATTACGTAGTAATTATCGAGTGACAAATCTTGTAACGCATCTCCATCTGGTTTACGCAAGGGACTGTATTCCGCAAAGATTGCATCCCAATCGTGGTTGTGTTTGATCATCAATTCATTTAGAACTGTACAATCTTCAAAACCAGCATTCATTCCTTGTCCATAGAACGGAACTGTTGCATGCGCTGCGTCACCCATCAAGGCCACTTTTCCATTGTGCCAAGGATAACAACGAACAATTGCCAAAGCAGATAAGGGATGATCTTCCCACGCATCGGCGATGTTCGGCATCATTTCATAGAAATCTGGGAAGGTTGATTTGAAGAAATTGTCAACTGCTTCTTTCGATGTTAATTTATCAAATGAATTTTCTCCACCTTCATGCGGCATGAACAACGTACATGTGAACGATCCATCTTCATTCGCCAAAGCGATTAACATGAAGCGACCGCGTGGCCAAATGTGCAAGGCGTTTTTATCCATTCGGTATGAACCGTCTGCATTTGCTGGAAGTAAAATTTCACGGTATCCATCAGCAATGTAGTTTTGGCTGAATTGAAAGCGATCTAATTTTTGCATTGAGCTATAACGCACTGCTGAAAATGCGCCATCGGCAGCGAATACTAAATCTGCTTTGTCAACGACTTCTTCACCAGTCAAAGAATTTGTCAAGTAAACAATTCCATTTTTCAAATCTACTTTGCGGCAGTCGTGATTGTAGTGAATCGTTGCGTTTCCGTGTGTTTCAGCAATGTCCATCATGGTTGCATTGACTTTTCCACGGGATACAGAATAAATCGCTTCACCGTCTTTACCGTATTGTTGGTACGTCAAATTTCCTTTCATGTCGTGCATCATGCGTCCGTGCATCGGAATCGCGATTTTGCGAATTTCGTCACCAACACCAACTGCGTCCAATGCTTTCCAACCTCTGTTCGACAAAGCCAAATTGATTGACTTTCCAGCAGAAATTTCCGCTTTACGAATATCTGGACGACGCTCATAAATCGTTACTGAATAACCAGCTTTTGATAAATAAACTGCCCACAATGAACCAACCAAGCCGGCTCCAACGATGATTACTTTTTTATTATTTTCCATACTTTCAATTCATAATTTGTCATTCAGGATTCAGGATTCGTTATTCGTTATTCAGGATTTGTGAAATAGACTAAATCTGGTTCCTTGAATTTCGTTCCTTTAAATTCTGATTGTTTTAAATAATGTATAAATCCTCCCAATTGATTGATGAGGCTTTGTGTTTTAGCACTAAGTTTTTCTGATTCACTTTCTGACAAATACTGGCGATCGAATGCACGATAAACTTGCGATTTTACTTCTGCACAAGATGCTTTACTGATTGTCAAAAATTGAATAAACTCACGATTTCCAGATCGTTCAAATCCTTCTGCAATATTATCCATGATTGATCCACTTGAACGATTGATTTGATTCACAAGTGCATAGTCATTTGAAAATGGAGTCTTTGAAATGTGCGTATAAATTTCCTTACACAACACTCTTGCTTCTTGCCAAACTCCTAAATCTTCAAATTTCTTTATCATTTATCTTGCGTTTTGTGAATACTCTAAATTAAGTTAATCACAATTTTCAAAAATCACAAATCATGAATTATAAATCACGAATTCTATTGTATAGCTTTTTCCAACAGTTGCCCGAACCAATAACAATCCTCGTATGAATTGTATAAAGGTGCAGGTGCGATGCGGATCACATTTGGTTCTCTCCAATCTGCTACTACTCCTTCGGCTGACAAGGCATCAAACAATGCTTTTCCTTGTCCTTTCGCCATGATAGACAATTGGGCTCCACGTTTTGTTTTGTCACGCGGCGTTATTAATTCAAATGTGCAACGTTCTTTGTTTTTTTCTGAAATATCGTCAATGACAAATTCCATGTAGGCCGTCATCAAATCGCGTTTTTCTCCGATGCGCTCCATTCCTGCTTCTTCGAAAATATCTAAAGATGCCAAATGTGCTGCCATTCCAAGAATTGGTGCGTTACTCAATTGCCAACCTTCTGCTCCTTTCATAGGATTGAAGCCAGGTTGCATTAAGAAACGTGTTTCTTTGTCATAGCCCCACCAACCAGCAAAACGCGGTAATTCAGGATTGTAAGCATGACGTTCGTGTACGAACATTCCACTTACTCCTCCTGGTGAAGAATTTAAGTATTTGTAACCACACCAAGCAGCGAAATCTACGCCCCAATCGTGCAATTTAAGATTAATGTTTCCAGCGGCATGCGCTAAGTCAAAGCCAACAATTGCTCCAACTGCGTGACCCGCTTTGGTGATTTTTTCCATGTCGAATAATTGTCCCGTGTAATAATTTACACCACCAATCATGACCAATGCTAATTCGTCGCCTAACTCAGCGATTTTAGCTAAAATATCTTCTTCGCGGATCAATTGTTCTCCTTCACGTGGTGCTACTTCCACCAAGTGTTCAGCTAGATCAAGTCCATGAAATTTCACTTGCGATTCCAAGGCATATTGATCGCTCGGAAAGGCTTTCGCTTCGCATAAAATCTTTGTTCGTTTACCGTTGATTTCTGGGCGATAAAACGACACCATCAACAAGTGTAAATTCGTTGTCAATGAATGCGTCACAACCACTTCGATTGGTAAAGCACCAACGACATTCGCCGCTTTTTGCGTTAAATTTTCGTGGTAAGCAAACCAAGGACGTTTCGCTAAAAAGTGTCCTTCAACACCGTATTCAGCCCAAGCATCTAATTCTTCAAGAATGTACTCTTTGGTTGATTTTGGTTGTAATCCAAGCGAGTTCCCTGTGAAATATCGAACAGTTTTCTCGTGAAATGTTGGGAAATAAAACTTATCGCGGAATGATTTTAACGGATCTTTTGCGTCCAAACCTTGTGCAAAAGCTAAAGAATTTTCGAAATGGCTCATTATATCTAGATTTCACTTCAAAGATAATGAAAGATTGAAAGGGAACGGTTTTGCTGAAAAAAAGTAATTAACCACTACGAATGTAAAACGCAAAAAAAAAGGCCTTCCGAAGAAGACCTTTTCCAAACGAATCTCGTTTATTATTTTTTCATGAATCCTAAGATCGAAGAAATGAAAGCCAAAGCAGTTCCAACCAAGAATAAGATTAATCCAATTCCGTAAGAAGCACCTTCTGTTTCACCCATTTTACTAATCCAAGCCAAAGCAATTAAAATCAAAATTCCTGAGAATAACAATGTTCCAATTGACGCTAAGTGTTTTTTATTTGCTATGAAAGAAAATAAACCTACCAAAATAGATACTACCATAACAATAATTCCTACTGTTTGTCCATTTTCGCCTGCCGCCCAAATTGATGGTGAATCCATTCCAGCATATTTAATTAAAGGAAGGAATGTTGAGATGATTACTAATACCATTGCTCCCAATCCAATCATTGTGTTTTTTCTCATAATTTTTAAAGTTTTATTTAATAATAACACCAAAAATAGAGAAGCAAGGCTGTGCTACCTAATTTTCTTTAATAAGTGAGTTGAAAAAGGTGCTTATCTTACAACTTTATTCCAATCACGCACACGTCGTCGACTTGCTCATGATTTCCTTTCCATGAATCAAAGAAGTCGCCCATTGTTTGTAATTGATTTTCCATCGGTTCTTGTGCCAATGAAAGGATCAATTCCTTGAATCCCGATTTTTTCAATTTCTTACCTGCTTCACCACCAAATTGATCTTGGTAACCATCCGAGAACAAATACAACATGTCACCTTTTTCTAGTTGCAGTTGATGATCTGTAAAATCAACTTGAACATCACTTTTACCAATCGGCTGTTTGTCTGGTTTTACTTCAAAAAACAACGATTGATCGATTGACAAATGCGAACTTTCGTTTGGTTGCAGGACTTTCTGTTCGCCATTATTTTTAACTATCCACAGCGGATTGTAAGCCCCTGCCCACATCAACTCCTTCGAGTCAGTTGTTTCATCGTAGCGTAAACTCACCAAAGTAATGTCCATTCCATCATTTGTAGAATCTTGCAAACGCAATTCATTGATGAATTTATCGCGCAATTCATTCAAAATTTGAGCTGGAGTTTGCACTTCATTTTTGCTGATAATTTCATTTAAAAAGGCAATTCCCAACATGGTTAAAAATCCACCAGGAACACCGTGTCCTGTACAATCAGCAGCAGCAACATACAACACACCTTCTTTTTCTTGTGCCCAATAAAAATCACCTGAAACGATGTCTTTTGGTCGGTACAAAATGAAATGTTCAGGTAAATGCTCGCTCACATGATGTTCTTCTTTTAGGACGGCTTGTTGAATGCGTTGTGCATAGCGAATACTTTCGACGATTTCTTTGTTACGTTGTTCAAGAAGGGATTTTTGTTGCTCGATTTTATCATAGGCCAATTTCAAATCAACTGTTTTCAATCGTTCAATTTCAGCTTCTTTTTTCACATTTTCCAACTGGTATTGGAATTCCAAATCTTTTAATCGTTGGATATTTGATTCGTTGTGAATTTCACTAAACAATTGATGGTACTTTTTGTAATCTGCCAAGGCATCCTGAAAAATCCCAAGTTGTTCTTTAATTTCCGATTGAATTAAATAGGCATTTTTTTGCTCTTCCTTTGCACCTGTTTTAACAGCTAATTCCAAGGCTTTATGCGCAAATTCCAAGGCTTTATCATTTAACTTTTCTGCTTTATATAATTCGGCTAACTGCAAAAAGGTTTCTGTTAAAAGCACTTCATACGAAATTTGCTCTGACAATTTTAAGCTTGTTAAAAAAGAAGTTTCCGAAGACTCAAAATCGCCTTCAATCAAAAACAACTTCCCTAAATTATGATGTGCCCAAGCCAATGAATCTTCAGTAGAGCCTGGATAATCTATGCAATCGTAAAACCATTTTTTCGCAGAAGGATAATCGCCAGCTTCCAAATGCGTTTCTCCAATGTTGTTCATCGAACCAGAAATATCATCTGCATTTCCAAGCTGTTGACGAATTTCCAAACATTTCAAATTGCATTCTAAACGCTTATCGTGTTGCTTTTGAAACATGTAAACAGCGCCTAAACTATTCAGTGTATCCGCTTCTCCTCGCAAGTCGCCAGTGGATTGAAAAAAGTCCAAGGCTTTCAAGGAATGTTCCATCGACAATGAAAACTCTGAAAAGCGCCAGTAGCAATAACCCAAAATTTTATGGCAATGCGCAGTTTCTTCCTGCGTAAGTGGTTCTTGTAGTAATCCAGAAGCAGCATGAAATGCACCACGCATATCGCTTCTTCGTTGGTTCCAAGCTTCAGATAACTGTTCTGAAATAGCATTCTTAGTCATGAAGTAAAACTAGCAATTAAACCTCGTTTGTTTTCCACTCAAAGAAGATTTTTTTATCAAATTGAAAAGCTTTAGTTCATTTCTGATTGTACTCCATAGATTAGTTATAATTTTGCATTCAAAATAGATAAACATGTCAACGCAACACACGATAAAACGCTCAACTTCTGAAGCGTTATTTGAAACGGCAAAAACGTATTTTCCAGGCGGAGTAAATTCTCCTGTTCGTGCGTTTAAATCGGTTGAAGGTTCGCCACTTTTTATTAAAAAAGGAGATGGCTGTTACATTTGGGATGAAGACGACAATCAGTTTATCGATTATTGTTGTAGTTGGGGACCACTTATTTTAGGTCACAATCATCCTGCTGTTTATGAAAAAATTGTTGGTGCTTTGCAAAACGGAGCAAGTTTCGGTGCGCCTACACGTTTAGAGAACGAATTAGCGGATTTGATTTTGAGTCGCAATCCATTTATTGATAAAATCCGTTTTACAAGTTCAGGAACTGAAGCTGTGATGTCGGCATTGCGTTTAGCACGCGGGTATACTGGAAAAACGAAAATCATCAAATTTGAAGGTTGCTACCACGGACATTCGGACGCTTTATTAGTGAAAGCCGGAAGTGGATTGGTAACGTTTGGTGAAACATCTAGTGCTGGTGTTCCTGTGAATGTTGCGATGGATACGTTGGTTTTACCGTTGAACGATTTAGAAGCTTTAAAGCAATGCGTTGCTGAATATAAAGATCAAATTGCATGTGCGATTATTGAACCAATTCCAGCGAACAATGGTTTGTTGTTACAAGAAAAAACGTTCTTGTTAGCCTTGAGAGAAATTTGTACTGAAGAAGGAATTCTTTTGTTCTTTGATGAGGTAATTTCAGGATTCAGAGTTGCTTTTTCTGGGGCAGCTGAGTTGTATGGAATTACACCAGATATCGTTACTTACGGAAAAATTATTGGTGGTGGATTACCAGTTGGAGCCTACGGTGCAAAAGCAGAAATTATGGCGCAAATCTCACCTGATGGACCAGTTTATCAAGCTGGAACTTTATCTGGGAATCCAGTAGCAATGGCCGCTGGAATTGCGCAATTAACAGAATGTGCTAAACCTGGTTTTTACGAAGATCAAGCTGAACGCACGCGTTTCTTTGTGGATATTATCAACACACACGCAAAAGCAAAGAACTACAACTTTGAATTGGTAACAATTGGGTCTATTTTCTGGTTGTCATTTGATGGAAAGAAAAGCATTCACAAAGCAGATGAAATCAACCCAGACATGACAGGATTCAAAAATATTCACCGTGAGTTATTGAACCGTGGTGTTTATTTAGGCCCTAGCGGATATGAAGTTGGCTTTGTTTCTGCGGCACATACAAAAGAGATTTTAACGCTTACGGCTAGTAAATTCTGTGAGGCATTGGATGTGATTTTTAAATAAGGAACTTCGAAAAATTTAAATTTTTAGAAGTCCCTTGAGAATAATTATAAAGACAAAAGGCTGCTACATACGTAACAGCCTTTTTCTATTTTCAATCAAATATCATCAATCAAACTGTCATTCTCTTTGAGAACGGGTTTGTTGTTCCACACTTTTCTGAGAATCGAATAAAAAATCCATACACTCAATAATCCAAACGGAATCGCAATAAGCGTGAGTAAAATTTCCTCCATATCAAAGAAATAAGGATAGATTGTAAATGACATGATCAAACCAAAAACAACGGTCAATACAATCATTCCGACATAATAAACAACAACTCCCAAAATAGCGTAAAGCCATTTGTTGCGGTTATTATCTTCTGCTAATTGATAGAAATATTTTCCGATAAAGTAGATGAGCAGTAAGCCTAACATATTGTTTAGTTTTAGTTATTACATTCCGTTTTGCGCTTCAACATTTCATCACCCATCATGGTTTGATAATCGGCGCATTCTTTTTTCTTTGCATCCTTTAATTGCTGCATTTTGTTCGCTTTCTCTTGGGTGACTTCTTCCGTCAGCATTTTAGCAGAAAAATCATTCAATTCTTCGCCTGCGTTCAAACACTTACAAAATTGCTCATCCTTTGATGAACAAGCAGCCAACATCAATGGCACAGCAATAAATAGCAATCGTTTCATGGGACTAAGATAAAAAAAGGTATTAAAAAGGCCGTCTTTTCAGACAGCCTTTCATCTAATTTTAGAACGAATTAATTTTTCTTCGTTTGCATTTTTTGAATTTCAGTTTTTTGAACTTTCATCACCTCTTTATTCGGTTTGTCTTTCGGTGGTACTTGTAAATCCATTTCTTTCAACTTAGCATCTGCCTCTGCTCCAGTTAATACTTCAACTGTTGTTTCACCATTGACTGTTTTAGTAACTGTTACTGTTTTCTCACCGTTGTTTTCAATTACATTCACCTCTTCACGAACTTCACCTTCTTTCGTTTCGAACTCAGCCATTTTCGCTTCGGCAGCTTCACCTTTGTAAACTTCTTCTGTCAATACACCATTTTCTGTTGTTGTAATGACCAAGGTTTTTTCACCGTTCTCTTCTTTCAGGTTCACTTCTTTGCGAATCTCTTTTTTCACCTCTTTTACTTCTTGCGCTTGTGATCCAAATGCAATGAAACTTAAAAGTGCCGTGGCGATATATGTATATGTCTGTTTCATATGTATTTAATTTGCTTTTTAATTGTCATATGGAATCGCAAAACGAACTAATTTTCATTTGTGTTTGTATCGAAAATTATTTCGTTGTGCTTATTTCATATGTATTTAATTTTGAAAAACAATAATAAACAAAAAAGAAGTAGCTTCTAAAGTACAGGTGTTAAAATTGTTTAATTGCTTTCTAGACATTTTATTACAAATCGAGTGAAAGCTTATATTTGCGTAACAAAACTTCGCACATGTCTAAATTACCTCATGTTGGAACGACCATCTTCACTGTTATGTCAAAATTGGCGGTGGAGCACAATGCCATCAATCTTTCACAAGGATTTCCAAATTTTCCTGTCGATGAACAATTGACTGATATTCTACAGCGCATTGCCAAAGATTCCATTCATCAATATGCCCCAATGGCTGGTTATCCACCTTTGTTGGCTAAAATCAGTGGGATGATTCAGCGCTGTTATGGTAGAAACGTTGTTCCTGAAACGGAACTTTTGGTTACTGCTGGAGCCACTCAAGCAATTTATGCGACCATTCAAGCCTTGGTCAATTCAGGAGAAGAAGTGCTTATTTTGGATCCAAGTTACGATTGTTACGAGCCACCTGTGATTTTGACGGGTGCCAAACCTGTTCGTGTTCCATTGAATGACGATTTTACGCCCAATTGGGAACGTATTGATCAAGCAATTACGCCAAAAACGCGCATGCTAATTGTGAATAATCCACACAATCCTTCTGGTCGCATTTTTTCACTTGAAGACATTGAACAATTGGAAAAGGTAATGGCAAAGCATCCGAATTTAGTGTTGCTTTCAGACGAAGTGTATGAATTCATCACTTTTGAAGAACGCCATATTTCTGCGAATACACGACCAGCATTGATAGATCGCACTATTGTTGTTTCCTCGTTTGGAAAAACATTTCACATTACAGGATGGAAAGTGGGTTACCTGGTAGCGCCTGAACATTTGATGATTGAAATCAAAAAAGTACATCAGTTTTTGGTATTCTGCGTGAACAGTGTGGCGCAAGTTGCATTGAGCGAATACTTGGACAAAGTGGACGTATTGCAACTAGGATCGTTTTACCAAGACAAACGCGATTTGTTCCGAAACCTCATCAAAGAAAGTCGTTTTGAATTGTTGCCATCCGAAGGATCGTATTTTCAAGTTGCTTCCTATGCGAACATTAGTCAAGAAGCAGATACCGAATTTTGTAAGCGATTGGTTTTGGAGCATGGTGTAGCAACCATTCCTTTATCGGTTTTCAATGCCGATGGAAGAGACCAAAAATTGATTCGTTTTTGTTTTGCAAAAGACACGGATACACTCACAAAAGCAGCTGAACGACTATGCAAGATTTAAGAATTGCCCTTGTACAAGCCCAGCAAGTTTGGGAAGATAAACATGCTAATTTGGCTCATTTCTCTAGTTTGTTAGCAGATCTAGATCAAGTTGATTTGATCCTGCTTCCTGAAATGTTTCAAACAGGCTTTTCCATGAATGCTGAACAGTTGGCTGAAAAAATGAGCGATTCTGAATCAATACAGTGGTTGCAGGAATTCGCTTCGAAAAAAAATGCCGCAGTTTATACATCAATGATTGTAAGCGAAAATGGAAGCTTTTACAACCGAGGGCTTTTCGTTGAACCAACTGGTTCTATCACCACATACGATAAACGCAAGACCTTTGGATTAGCAGGCGAGGATTTAACCTACGCTTCAGGTTCGGAGGAAAAAATTGTAAGCTATAAAGACTGGAAGTTCCAATTGCAGATTTGCTACGACTTGCGTTTTCCAGAAATTGTAAGAAACCGCGTGACTTCCAACCAATCGGCAGCTTACGACGTTATCTTGTATGTAGCCAATTGGCCAGCACGCAGAAATGAGCATTGGAAAGCACTTTTAAAAGCCCGAGCGATTGAAAACCAATGTTATGTTGTGGGTGTGAATCGTGTTGGTGAAGATGCAAATGGTTTGACCTATTCAGGCGATTCGCAAGTGATCGATGCCTTGGGAGCTGTTAATTTTTGCGAAGCTGGAAATGAAGAAGTTAAAATTGTGACATTAATGAAAGAAAACTTGAACTCCACGCGTGAACTGTTGCCTTTTTTGAAGGATCGGTAGTAGTTAATTAGTTAAGTGGTGCATCAATGTTACTATAAATGGTTTATATTTGTTAATCTAAAATAATCATGATTATGAAAAAAGTATACTTTTCGATTGCTTCCTTGGCACTTTGTGCAACTGCTTGGGGGCAAAATTTAACAAAAGAGTACAATTTCGGTGTTGATGGTAAAATCACCACTCCGAAAACTCAACCTTCAGTAGTTGCTATTAAGCCATCTACTCCTGCTCAAAAAGAAGAAGCAGAAAAAGCATTGAATGTATTATGGACTGAAGACTTTGGTGGAACAACAGCATTAACTACACCAAACGGTGTTTACACAGCTGCTGGAAACCCAGGTGTTTACTGGTCTTTGGGTTCAACTCACCCAATGAGTTCATACGGTTATTCTGATAACTTAACTGGACGTTTCTTGACATGGAATTCATTTGGACCAATTTATCCAAACGAACCAGCAAACGGATTTGCTACAACACCAGTAGATGGTGAAGTTGTTTCTCCAGCAATTGACTTTTCTGGTGGTGCTAACGGTATCGTAATGACCTTCAAAACTGAAGCGATGTATTGTTGTAATGCAACTGAAATTCCATTTGCAATTGCAATTTCAGAAGATGATGGTGCTACTTGGTCAACTCCAATTCCAGTTGATTTAGGTGTTGATAGAAACCAACCAACAGAAGATATTGCTCAACCAATGGATGTTTCTGTTGATTTAAGTACATTGACAACAAACTTGTCAGCTACGTCAAGAATTAAATTCATCTGGGACGGTGTGAACACAGATCAAAATGGTCAAGCAAACTCACACTACTTCTGGTTGATTGATGATATTCAAATTTACGAGAAACCAAACTACAACCTTGAATTGGCTGATGCTTGGTTAGGTGATATCGCTAACGGTTACGAGTACACTAGTATTCCAACTGTTTTTGCTGGTAACTTAACTGTTCAAGCTAAAATCAAAAACTTGGGTAAATTAACTCCAACAAACACTGCATTAACAGTTACTGTTACTGGTCCTGGAGGAGTAAACGTTAGTCAAACTGGTGGTACTTTGACAAACAACTTCGGTTTAGAAGCAGATACAATCACATTTGCAACTACAATTGATATGTCTGCATTCGCTGCTGGAACTTATACTGTAGCATATACATTAGGAATGACTGAAGTTGATGAAAACACTGCTGATAACGATTTCACACGTACATTCAAAATTACAGATGGTGTTTATGGTCAAACTGACTTACAACAACCATTGTATTTCGGAAGTATCGGTAAAGATCAAGGAGCTACAGCTACTGAAAGTTCTTACATGGGAGTTGGATCTGTATTCTACATCCCAACTGATGCAGATTTACACGGGATCAACTTGAAAGTTGGACGTTCAACTAACTACCCAACAACAGTTGGAAGTGAATTGTATGTTACTTTGTACTTAGTAGATTTCACAAATGCTACAACTTTCAATGATGCTCACATTACTGAAGCTGGTGACTGGTATTTCCCTATCACTACAGCAATGTACCCATCTTCTAATAACTCTTCTAAAGATGTTATTTTGAACTTCCACCAAGCAACAGGAACACAAACTATCCCTACTTTATTGTCTGGTAACTATTACTTAGCGTTGATTCAACACGATGGTGGTGCTGACAATCACTTCTGTTACTTAGAAAACCCATTTGATGATGACGCTTCAACTCACGTATTTGGAGATTTCGGTTCTACAGCAGGAAACAACTGGTTTACATTAGGAACACAAGTTGTATCTGAATTGAACTTGAACCAAACATTGACAGTTGATGAATTAGCTTCAGATGTAACAGTAGGATTTATTTCTCCTAACCCAACTTCAGGTGAAACAACAGTTGTTTACTCATTGAAAAATGATGCAACAGTTACTTTACAAGTAGTTGACGTAACAGGAAAAGTAATTACTACAGTAACTGAAAACAACTTAACAGCTGGAACTCAAAAAACTTCTTTTGATGCTTCTAACTTGTCAAGTGGTGTTTACTATGTGAACATCAACACTGGTAACTCAGTTGCAACACAAAAATTCATCAAAAAATAATTTTGATTATAGATTGGAAACCGTTCTCCGCAAGGGGGACGGTTTTTTTGTGTCTTAGAATTTGGTTTTTTCAACGCGGAGGCACAGAGGACGCAAAAGGTCACGGAGCATATGTAAAAGATTATTCTGCGGTTATCTGTGGG